>Ga0207422_1001261_pt1 | contig 53848 bp, 49 predicted proteins | sample MarCyaLeptolynsp_FD_187757 | JGI IMG/M metagenome (GOLD analysis project Ga0207422, IMG submission 187757) | Marine cyanobacterial communities from Panama - species 1 Leptolyngbya sp. (SPAdes) | ecosystem: Environmental > Aquatic > Marine > Unclassified | place: Panama: Panama City | collected... | reverse complement strand
GCTTCCTGTGCGGATCACAGGTTTCATGCCGCGAAATGGCGGCTCAAATATGATCCCTATCGGATCGTCACGAATGATCTTCTTATAGCACGCGCGGTCCGCAAGACGGGCTATGGACCCTGGTAGGTCCCCTGCACCGCTTTACCTGTGCTAGGCGGCCTCGCCGTCAAGTCCGTAAGCCGTGTGCAATGCACGGACTGCCAGTTCGGTGTACTCCGCATCAATAAGCACGCTCACTTTGATCTCGGATGTTGAAATCACGTGGATATTGATATTGCGGTCCGCCAGTGCGCGGAACATTTTCTGGGCAACCCCTGTGTGACTGCGCATACCCACGCCGATGACGGAGATTTTTGACACGTCACCGTCCGCAACGAGGTGACCATAGCCAATCTCGTCCTTGGCGCCTTCAATGACTGCGCGCGCCTTGTCCAGCTCTGCATGGCTGACAGTAAAGGTCAGGTCTGTCATCGACCCGTCCTCAGAGACGTTTTGAACAATCATGTCGACATTGATGCCGGCATCCGCCAAGGGGCCGAAAATCGCAGCTGAGACGCCGGGCTTGTCGGCGACTTTCACAAGCGTGATTTTGGCCTCATCACGGGAATACGCAATGCCGGTTACAAGTTCCTGTTCCACAATTTCCTCCTCGTCGCAGACGAGCGTTCCTGGCAGGTCTGAGTTGCCGTTTGTCGCGGCCACAAGATCCGGGTTGTCCGGCTCATCAAAAGATGAGCGCACAAGCACCCGCACCTGATGGGTCATCGCCATGCCCACAGACCGCGTCTGCAAAACCTTGGCACCCTGGCTGGCCATTTCCAGCATTTCTTCATAGGTAATCTTCGACAGCTTGCGCGCCCGCGGTGTCATACGGGGGTCCGTAGTGTAAACGCCGTCGACATCCGTATAGATGTCACACCGGTCAGCCTTGAGGGCAGCCGCCAGGGCAACAGCACTGGTGTCTGATCCACCCCGCCCGAGCGTGGCGATGCGGTTGTTGTCCCCAAGTCCCTGGAACCCGGCAACAACAGCTACGCGGCCTTCCGCAAAGGCCTGCTCCATGGCGTCCGTTTCAATCGTTTCGATACGCGCAGCACCATGCACGCCTGTGGTGCGGATCGGAATCTGCCAGCCGAGCCATGAGCGTGCGGGCACGCCCATCTCGCTCAGTGTGATCGCCAGCAGACCGGATGTGATCTGTTCACCCGCGGAAACCACAGCGTCGTATTCGCGCGCGTCATGAAGCGGTGCAGCTTCCTTGCACCAGTCCACAAGCTGGTTGGTAGTGCCTGCCATGGCGGACACGACAACCGCGACCTCATTGCCGGCATCGACCTCACGCTTCACATGGGCCGCCACAACCCGGATCCGCTCAAGATCCGCGACGGACGTTCCACCAAATTTGAGCACCAGACGCGCCATGTGACCTGTGAGCACACCAGCCAGCGTTTGCTGGACCAATTGGCACGGTGCGCCATATCCTTTTTGAAACTGATAGATACACGCCTTGAAAGAGGCTGCGTGAACAGCCAAAACGCGGCGTACACATACAGGCAGCGTCCCCGGCCTGCAACCAGCCCGGCCGAACGCCTGCAGAATTAAGGAACATCCCCATGACGGCTGCGCCGGAGGCATCCCAGGCCACACCTGCCCCCTCAAACGGGACCGTTGACGCCCAGGAAATAGCCAAATTTTCCGCCATGGCCGCGGAATGGTGGGATCCGCACGGCAAGTTCCGCCCCTTGCACAAATTCAACCCGACCCGTCTCACCTTCATCCGCGAGCAGGTCTGCGCCCATTTCGGGCGCGATGGTGAGGCCCATAAGCCGCTCGACGGTCTAAGGCTGCTGGATATCGGCTGCGGCGGCGGCCTCCTGTCAGAGCCAATGACGAGGCTGGGCGCCCGGGTAACAGGCGCGGATGCCGGCGAAAAGAACATCAAGACCGCGTCAGTCCACGCTGCCGAACAGGGCCTGGATATTGATTATCGCCACACCACCGCGGAAACGCTGGCCGAGGCCGGTGAGCAGTTTGACGTCATTCTCAACATGGAAGTGATCGAGCATGTGGCGGACACGCAGGCCTTCATGAAAGCCTGTGGCGCCTGTCTCAGGCCGGGCGGTCTGATGATCGTCGCAACCCTCAACCGCACCGCCCGCGCCTTTGCCCTGGCAATTGTCGGTGCTGAGTACGTGCTGGGGTGGCTGCCCCGCGGCACGCATGAGTGGAACAAGTTCGTGACCCCGGATGAAATGCGAGCCCTCATGACACACGCCGCGCTCCAGCCAGGCCCCATCACCGGTGTCAGCTTTAATCCGCTGTCGGACAAATGGTCGGTCTCAGGCGATACAGCAGTCAACTACATGATGACCGCAACCAGACCCGCCTCATAAAGCACGCTATTCCTCTGTGAACTCGTACTCGGCGACTTCGCACACATCAATATCCTCATCGACGACTTCGTCGCCGTCCATGAACACAGCCTTGAAGTCATATCGGCAGGCATAACTACCATCGTCAATGTCGATAAGAACCTCGTCGCCGGGCATCAGAACATCCTTGCCCAGAATGTCTTCTTCCCAGGTCTTGGATGCGATGGAGGACGCGTAGAATTCCATCATAGCAACGCTGGTCTTGTTGGTGATCAGGACACGACGGTCCTCTTCTGCACCCGCAGGGGCGGAAAGGCCCGCTGCAAAGATGAGCACGAAGAAAACTGCCGCCAGTGAATGGCGAAATTGTCGGAATTGCATATGTCACCCCCAGAAGCGGTGACGCCTAGTTTGATTTTCTGCGCCGCACAGGTATCGGAGCCACCGCCACGCCATCTTCGATCAGGTCACGGGCTTCTTCAAGCGTGGCCTCACCATAAATCTGGCGTATCTCGGCTTCCTTGTTATGGATGGCGCGCGCTTCATCCGCGAAATTCTCGCCGACATACTCCGCGTTTGATTCCACATGGGTGCGCACTTTTTCCATGAAAGCAGCCAGTTCCTTGGCCGCCTTGAGCGCCTCTCCACCGTCACCGACAGGTTCGGGCGCATCATGCAGCTTGGCCTCCCGGTTACCCTTGCGGGCAATCGCAGGTGCCATCAGGGATTTTTCGACTTTCGATGATCCGCACACCACACAGGACAGATGTCCCTGCTTTTCCAGCGTGTCATAGGCATCGCCGGAGGCAAACCAGGATTCGAATTCGTGGCCGTCTGCGCATATGAGACTGTATCGGATCATGACGCCTTTGAATTTGCCCCTTTTGGCGCATTTGGCAAGGCGAAATCCCGATCATGCTGAAGCGATGGAATCCGCGACCGCACGTCGGCAACTCGCGCCGGATCAATGTCGGCGGCTACGAACCCGGCCTCGCGGCCACCATCCGCAAGAACCTCCCCCCACGGATCAATAATAAGGCTGTGACCATAGGTCTTACGGCCGTTTTCGTGCGTTCCAGACTGCGCCGCCGCAAACACATAGGCACCCGTTTCGATCGCCCGCGCCCGCAGCAGCACATGCCAGTGGGCCTCGCCCGTAACCTGCGTAAAGGCTGAGGGAACCGTCAGATAGGAAGCTCCCGCCTGGGCCAGAGCACGGTAGAGGGCAGGGAAACGCAGGTCATAGCAGACCGTCAGACCAACCGCGCCAAACTCGGTTTTTGCCAGCACAGCATCATTGCCCGGCCGGTAGTTCTTGGATTCCAGATAGCTCTCACCGCCCGGCAAAGACACATCAAACATATGGATCTTGTCATAGCGGGCGTGGACCTGACCGTCCGGCCCCATCATAAAGGACCGGTTGGCGACTTTGTCCTCCGACACCTTGATGGCGAGCGATCCGACACTGAGCCAGATATCAAGGTCATGGGCCAGCGCGGCCAATGATGAAACCGCCTTGGTTTCCTCTTCCGCTTTCACCGCCTCAAACAGATGCTTACCGCCGGCTTCCATGAGCAGCGTGTTTTCAGGCGTACACACAAACCGCGCACCGTCAGCGGCTGCATCGCGAACCAGATCGCTTGCAGCTTCAATATTCGCATCAGGGTCGCGGCCGGAGCACAGCGTTACGCAGGCCGCACGAAAGGGAGCGGCGGTCATCAGTTAGCTGGCCAGAAGAGGATCAAGAGCACCTTTGGACTCAAGGGCATACAGATCATCGCAGCCGCCCACATGGGTATCGCCGACAAAAATCTGCGGCACGCTGGTACGACCGGTGCGGTCAATCATCTTGTCCCGGGCGCCGGGTGTGGCCATCACATCCACTTCCTCATACGCTACGCCCTTGTCCCGCAGCAGCGCTTTCGCCCGGTGGCAATAGGGGCAGATCTGGGTCGTGTAAATCTGGACTTTACTCATGATTTCACCTGCATATGCAGCAACTTAGCTGCTTGTCTGGAATAGCTCTTTGTTGGCCATCATATGGTGGCATCCTGCGGTGCTACAACCCGTGCTGCCGTCAGAACATCTATCCGCGCGGCCCCCGCGCGTCGTAGCACAGTTGCGCAGGCCTCCACGGTGGCCCCGGAGGTAAGTACGTCGTCGATCAAAACAACGTGTTTGCCGGCGATGGTGTGGCCTTCGACATCCAGGGCAAGCCGGAATGCTCCCTGGACATTGCGGCGGCGTCCGGCACGGCTCAGCCCCACCTGGCTTCTGGTGGGCCGCACCCGCTCCAGCAACTGTGGTGCTGTGGCAATACCGGTCAGGCGGCCGAGCGTCAGGGTCAGCAGCGCCGCCTGATTGAACCGCCGCCAGATCAGCCGCCTGCGATGCAGCGGCACCGGCACCAGCATGTCGGCACCATCCAGCAACTCACGCCCGGCAATCGACATCCACCGCGCCAGGAGGCCCGCAAGGTCCATACGGTCGCTGTATTTCATCTGGTGAATGAGCCGGCGTGCGGTCCCGTCATAGACCAGCGCCGCCCGCGCCCGATTATAAGCAGGTTGACGAGCAGCCACCGCAGGACTGACGGCACCGTCGCCAATGTCACGCTCAAAGGGCACTCCGGAAACGGCACACAGGGGACGTGTGATGAAGTCGAGCTCGGACCAGGCGGAAGGAGAGAGGGAGCCGTGCTCAGCCACCCGCTCCCCCGTCAGCGGACAGACCGGGGGTAGCGCAAAGGAGACAAGGCCGCGTCCCGCCCGGTGCGCGACGCCGTGCGTGGCCCGCAGCGCACCCAGAAGCGCGGTATTGCCCGTCGTCGTCCAAATCGCATGAAACGCTTTGCCCATCATCGCAGGGTAAGCTATTTCACCCGGTGTGACCGAGCTCAATCCACAGACGCCCTTTGACACGCACCTGATCCGTCAGCGCCGCACCCGTGCGGCTGCGCAATATGGTGAGTTCAACTTTCTCAAAACGCTGGTAGCCAAGGAAATTGCTGAAAGGCTGCTGGATTCAAACCGGTCATTCGAAACGGGCCTCGACATCGGCTGTCATCATGGCGAACTCCACGCGCCCTTAATGGCGACTGGCAAGCTTGGGCGGCTGATCCACACTGACAGTGTGGACGTCATGGTGCGACAGGCACGTGCACCACGCGCTGTCATGAACGAAGAGCATCTGGCCGTTGGCGATAGCACGGTGGATTTCGCCACCAGTGCACTTGCCATGCACCGCCTCAATGATCTGCCCGGCGCACTGATCCAGATACGACGGGCCCTCAGACCAGACGGCTTGTTTGTCGGTGCGATGTTTGGCGGAGAAACGCTGATTGAGCTGCGTGCAGCCTTTTCGGAAGCGGAAGCCGAGTTGGAAGGTGGCATCAGCCCCAGGGTTTCACCTTTTGCCGATGTGCGCGACATGGGCGGCTTGATGCAGCGGGCCGGCTTTGCACTGCCCGTCGTGGATGCGGATCGCCACACCGTGACCTATGAAACCCCATTTGCCCTGCTTCGTGATCTGCGCGGCATGGGGGAAACCAACGCGCTCAATGAACGCCGGAAGCAGCCGCTGCGCCGCGCGACACTCCTGCGCATGGCGGAGATATACAGTGAGCGGTTCAGCGAGCCTGACGGCCGCGTCAGAGCAACATTTCAGATTGTGTATCTGGCGGGATGGGCACCGCATGAAACCCAGCAGAAGCCGCTGCGGCGGGGCAGTGCGACACAACGGCTGGCCGATGCCCTGAATACGGAGGAAATCAGCGCAGGCGAAAAGCCCGGCGGCTAGACCGCAAGCCTAGTCGAAACCAGCCTCGACAACACCGAACATGGCGTTGACATTGACACCAAGCGCGTCAACGCCGGCGATGATGGCGATGGCAATACCGCCGGCGATCATGGCGTATTCAATAGCCGTAGCGCCGCTCTCATCTGGCCCAAACCTTTTAGTCAGAAAATCTTTCATCCCAAGAAGTCCCTTATCAGGGCAACCAGCGGAACGTCCGCAGGCGGCATGTCATAGTCTCTCATTCGCATCGGCCGGACCCACTCCAGCTCATCGTGCTCCACCGCCGTGACCTGACCAGACCAGCGGCGGCATACAAACAGCGGCATCAGGAGATGCCAGTCGTCCTGTCCGGCATCGCCGGAATATGTGTGACTGGCAAAGGTCAGAGGCGCCAGGCAGGCAGCCGTCACATTAATCGCCAGTTCTTCTTTCAGCTCACGAATGAGCGTGTCTTCAGGCGTTTCTCCCGGTTCAACCTTGCCACCGGGAAACTCCCAGAGCCCTGCCATGGCCTTGCCTCCGGGGCGTTTGGCCAGAAGGACCCGGCCATCCGCATCAACAAGCGCACAGGCCGCAACAAGAACAATCCGCATAAAAAGCGCCAATCATTTGCAAAGCAGTGTGTCACTGCGCCGTTAAGAGAACATGAGGACGATACTACACACACCGCCATCCCCACCGATGGCGGCAAGTAGAGTTAACAAAGCGTTGCCGCAGTTGCAGGGCGACTAGCTGCGATAATCCGCATTGATCGAAATGTAACCATGGGTGAGATCGCAGGTATAGACGGTCGCCTCACCCGGACCGATACCCACATCAACATGGATCAGGATGTCCTGGCCCTTGAGATGCTTCGCAACCGGCCGCTCATCATACCCGTCAACAGCCTGCCCGGCCTTGGCAACCTCGACACCGCCAAAACTGATCGACAGTTTGTCCCGGTCCGCCGGCTCACCTGCCTTGCCCACTGCCATGACAACGCGGCCCCAGTTTGCGTCCTCACCGGCAATGGCCGTCTTGACCAGCGGTGAGTTGGCAATCGCCATCGCAATGCGGCGCGCCGAATTGTGGCTTTCGCCACCCGTCACCGTCACGGAGATGAACTTGGTCGCCCCCTCCCCATCCCGCACGACCTGCATCGCGAGGTCACACATGACATCGGCCAAGGCCTGCCGGAACGCCCGCAGCTTCGGGTCACCCGGGCGCGTGATCTGCGCATAGGGCGCCTTGCCGCCGTCCGGACCGCGTCCCGTCGCAAACAGCAAGACCGTGTCGCTGGTCGAGGTATCGCTGTCCACCGTAATAGCGTTGAAACTGTCACGCAGATTGATGTCCAGCAATGCGCCCAGCGTACGTTGGGAGATGGAGGCATTGGTGAAGATGTAAGACAGCATCGTTGCAAGGTCCGGCGCGATCATGCCCGAGCCCTTGGCAATACCGGTGATGACGACCGGGCTCCCGTCAATCTCCACTGTACGGGACGCCGCCTTGGGGAAGGTATCCGTGGTCATGATTGACCGCGCGGCCATCTCAAAACCGCCGGGCTCAAGCGCATCAAACGCAGCGGGAAGAGCCCCTGTGATTTTTTCGTTCGGCATGGTCTCACCGATGACGCCAGTCGAGCCGATGAAAACATCCTTCTGACGCACACCAGCCAGCTTGGCGGCGGCAGCCGCCGTCACCTTGACGGTTTCCATGCCGGCTTTGCCTGTGAACGCATTTGCATTGCCCGATGTGGACACAAGCACCCGTCCATCGCCGCTCTCAAGGTTTGCCCGGCACCAGTCTACCGGGGCAGACGCGGTGCGCGACCGGGTCAGCGCGCCAGCAACAGTGGTCCCCGGCGCCATGACGGCGAGGAGCAGGTCTTCACGTGCCTTGTATTTGATCTCGGCGCGGGTGGTCGCCATTTCGAGACCCGGCACATCGGCAACATCGGGAAACCTTGCCGGTGCCAGAGGCGATACCGGCAGGCCGGACTTGTTTGCCGCCTTTCTGACGGCCTTCTTCCTGGCCGGCACCCGCTTGGCAGGACCGCGCTTTGCCGACACAGTCTTTCTGGCCGCTGACTTCTTGGGAGCAGTTGCTGCCTTGCGTCCCTTGGCGGGCGCCTTCTTTGCCTTTGACGCACCCGTGCCGGATGCCCCTGACCGTGTGGGGGATTTGACTGCCATTGTGCCCGCCGCGCTTGAGAAATGCTTAGCTGATCTGTACCCGCGAAAACCGCCGCGCGCTACTGCTGTGGCACAATTTCCGGCCGACCGCTTTCCTCACCGACGAACTTGACGTCAGCCTTGTTCCGCACGCTGTCGATGAACGGTGCCGCTTTCTCGTCACGAAGCTGGACCTTGATGCCCTCTTTCACATCGTCAAACGCCACAAGCTGCTGCTGCCGGCGGTCCTCGACCTTGATGACATGCCAGCCGAAATCTGACTTGACCGGGGCAGAGACCGCTCCCGGCTCAAGGGCAAAGGCAGCCTCGGAAAATTCAGGAACCATGCGGTCCTTGACGAAGTAACCGAGGTCACCACCCTCCTTGCCGCTCGGGCCGGTCGAGACCTCCTTTGCAAGCTCGATGAAGTCTTCGCCCGCATTGATCCGTTCAATCACGGCCTGGGCTTCTTCTTCCGTGGCAACCAGAATGTGACGGGCACTGATCTCTTCCTGGAGATCCACCTCACTAACCTGCTTGTCGTAGAAGGCTTTTGCTTCCTCATCGCTGACGGCATCAAGGAGCGACCGGTTGAGGTAAACGTCGCCGAGTACTTTCTCTGCGTAGTAGGCCATCTGGCGCTGCACTTCGGGATCATCCTCAAGACCCTCAGCACGTGCCGCAGCCGCCAGGGCCTTCCGGTCCACCATCAGATTGGCCAGATACTCAAACTTCACGTCTTCAGGAACACCGGAAAGCTGCTGCCCCAGATCACGCTCGGCCAGCGCCACATCGGAATAGCGCACTTCAGCCCCGTTGACCGTTGCGATCACCGCATCCTCGACTTGCGCAGGCGCTGCGTCTGCTGCTGCAGGCTCAGGTTCCTGTGCAACAGCGTGAGCCCCGAAAGCAGCAAGACCTGCAACAACGAAGAGAGAAGGCAAGGTCAGGCGCCGCACGGTCATTGAATGAGGGGCACGGTCCAGCATCAGGCGGATCATCAAGGGTCACTCCGGTTCACAAGTCATTCAGTCGGATCGGGCGAGAACCGCCCTCAAAGGTCATCTTCAACACGAAGAAGACACTGTCACAAGCCGCATTTATGACCGATTTTCAGGCATTTATGGGGCATCAAAGGTTCGAAAGGCTTAATGCCACCCGCGTTGACACACTCTCCACCCACTACTATCTCTCGTCCGCCTGTATCCCGCGCCTGAATGCCTTGATATATGCAGGCTTGGACGCCCGGTTCCCGCTCAGATTTAAGGTCTCACGATTTATGGTTTCGCTCGGAAGTTTCGCCAAAAGCCTGTTCGGCTCCGCCAATGACCGGCAACTGCGCAAATACCGCCAGAAAGTCGACCTTATCAACGCCATGGAGCCCGAGCTCGAGGCTCTGAGCGACGAGGAACTTCGCGCCCGTACAGCAGAATTCCGCGAGGAGATCGAAAACGGGGCCAGCCTCGACGACCTGCTCGTGCCGGCCTTTGCCACCGTGCGCGAAGCCGCCAAGCGGACACTAGGTCAGCGGCACTTCGACGTGCAGCTGATCGGCGGCATGGTGCTGCATGATGGCCGCATCGCCGAAATGAAAACCGGTGAAGGCAAGACGCTGGTCTCCACCCTGCCGGCATACCTCAATGCCCTGTCCGGCAAAGGCGTGCACGTGGTGACGGTAAACGACTATCTCGCCGAACGTGACGCCCGCTGGATGGGCCAGGTGCATGAGTTCCTCGGCCTGCGCGTCGGCGTCATCCTTCATGGACTGGATGATACCCAGCGCCGCAACGAGTACGCAGCTGACATCACCTACGGCACCAACAACGAACTCGGCTTCGACTATTTGCGCGACAACATGAAATACGCGCTCAATCAGATGACCCAGCGCGGCCACAATTTCGCGATTGTCGATGAAGTGGACTCGATCCTCATCGACGAAGCCCGCACGCCGCTCATCATCTCCGGCCCGACGGAAGACAATTCAGAACTCTACACCACCGTCGACGGCTTCATTCCAAAACTGGAAGAAGAGCACTACGAGCTCGACGAAAAAGCCCGCACCGCTACGCTGACCGAAGAAGGTAACGAGTATCTGGAAGACGTGCTGCGTGAAGCAGACCTGCTGCGCGGCGACAATCTCTATGACATCGAGAACGTCTCTGTCGTCCACCACATCACCCAGGCTCTCAAGGCCCACAAGCTGTTCCAGCGCGACAAGGACTATATCGTCAAGAACGGCAAGGTCGTGATCATCGATGAGTTCACCGGCCGCATGATGGAAGGCCGCCGCTATTCAGACGGCATGCACCAGGCGCTTGAAGCCAAGGAACGCGTCACGATCCAGCCCGAGAACATCACGCTGGCCTCCGTGACCTTCCAGAATTACTTCCGTCTCTACAGCAAGCTCGGCGGGATGACCGGTACGGCGCAGACCGAGGCCGACGAATTCATCGACATCTACAAGCTCGAAGTGTCCGCCATCCCCACCAATGTCGGTGTCGCACGCATTGATGAAGACGATGAAGTCTACCGGACGGCCAAGGAAAAATACGATGCCATTGTCGAGCTGGTAAAAGACTGCATCGAGCGCGGCCAGCCCATTCTTGTCGGCACGACATCAATCGAGAAGTCAGAACTGCTGGCGGACCTTCTGAAGAAAAAGAAACTGCCTCACAACGTCCTCAATGCCCGCTTCCATGAAGAAGAAGCGCAAATCGTTTCTCAGGCGGGCGTGCCGGGCGCCGTCACCATCGCCACCAACATGGCCGGCCGCGGCACGGATATTCAGCTCGGCGGCAACCTCGACATGCGTATCGAGCAGGAACTCGGCGACATGGTGGAGGGTGAAGCCCGCGACAAGCGCGAAGCAGCCATCCGGGCGGAAGTTGAAGAACTGAAACAAAAGGCGCTGGCGGCTGGTGGGCTTTATGTATGCGCGACCGAGCGCCATGAAAGCCGCCGCATTGACAACCAGCTGCGTGGCCGCTCCGGCCGTCAGGGTGACCCCGGCCACTCCAAGTTCTTCCTGTCTCTCGAAGATGATCTGATGCGCATCTTCGGCACCGACCGCATGGACGGCGTGCTTCAGAAACTCGGCCTTGAAGAAGGCGAAGCCATTGCGCACCCCTGGATCAACAAGGCGCTGGAACGCGCCCAGTCCAAGGTGGAAGCCCGCAACTTCGACATCCGCAAGAACCTGCTCAAATACGATGACGTGATGAATGACCAGCGTAAGGTCATCTTTGAACAGCGCATCGACCTGATGCACGAAGAAGACCTGTCGGACACAATTGCCGACATGCGCCATGAAGTCGTTGACGAACTGGTGCGCAACCACATCCCGGAAAAGGCGTATCCGGAACAATGGGATTCAGCCGGACTGCGCGAAGAAGCGCTGAAATATCTCAACCTCGATATTCCGGTTGAAGAGTGGGCCGCTGAAGAAGGCATCGCCAACGAAGAAATCCACGACCGCCTGACACGTGCAGCCGACGAGGCCTTTGCCCGCACGGCTTCGCAGGTCGGCCCCGAGGTCATGCGGCAGGTGGAAAAGAGTGTGCTGCTTCAGACCCTGGATGGCCACTGGCGCGAACATCTCCAGATGCTTGACCATCTGCGCCACACAATCGGCCTGCGCGGCTACGGCCAGCGTGACCCGCTGAACGAGTACAAGACGGAAGCCTTCGAGCTGTTCGAAAGCCTCCTGCACCGCCTGCGCCAGGACGTAACCGGCAAGCTGATGCATGTGGAAATCCGCCAGCAGGAAGACGTGCCGCCACCGGTGGAAGGTCAGGCGCTGCCCGAGATGGAAGCGCATCACATTGACCCGGCCACAGGCCGCGACGAAATGATGGATGCCGATATGCGAGCCATGCGTGCGCAGGGCGGTGACACGATGGTCGCAGAACGTCCGCGCCCATCAGGGACCATTCGCAACGCGACAGGCGTCGCTCTTGATCCCAATGATCCGTCAACCTGGGGCAAGGTCGCCCGTAACGCTCCCTGCCCTTGCGGGTCCGGCAAAAAGTACAAGCACTGCCACGGCGCCGTCGCCTAGGGCAGCCGTCACCGGCAGAACGCAAAATGAAAAAGCCGCAGCCTGATCACAGGCTGCGGCTTTCTCGTTTCAGGAGCTTTGGCCTAGGCAGGCGTAGCCTGCGCTTCCGCCTTGATGCGGATCAGGTGACGGCCGGCAAGATAGTAGTGCCAGGCACCCCAGACAGCCGCAAAGGACAGGACCAGCAGCGAGTAGCGCAGTGAGTCTTTGCCAAAATCCGAGGCAAACACGTCACTGAGAATGCCCACCGCCTGTGGCCCAAGCCCCATGCCGACGAGGTTCACAATGAACAGCATGATGGCGGAGCATAGCGCCCGCATTTTCAACGGCGCCCGCGTCTGGATCATCGCGAATGACGGGCCGAGATAGAACGCCCCGAGCACCAACGTCGGCAGATACACGACCAGCGCAATGGTCAGGTTTGATTCAAGGAAGAACCAGACCACCAGCGGCGCGGCGGCAACCATCCCGATCGCCACAACCCACATGCCGCCGGCAACGTGCTTGTGTGCCGCCCAGTCAGCCAGACGCCCACCGAGAAACGCACCCAGGCCTCCAAAGATACCAATAGCAAAAGCAAGGTACGTACCGACCTCGATCAACGACATACCGTGGCTGCGGATAAAGAAGGCGGCAATCCACGTCGTGCCGCCATAACCGACAAAGGCCACAAGCATGATCCCGAAGGTAACATTGCGCGACACAGGGTCAGACAGCATGTGCCTGAAGCCCGCCATGATCTCACTCCACATCTGCGACCAGTCAATCGGTTCCGGCTCAGGGGCCTCAATGCCGTCAGCCGCGCCCCGCGGTGGCTCGATCATCGTGTAGCGGACAAGCAACGCGATAATGAGCCCCGGCAGGCCCACCACAAAGAACGCGGCCCGCCAGCCGTAATACTCCGCCACATAGGCGCCGGCGAGGAACCCGATCATGATGCCGAAATAGATGCCCAGCGAGTAGATGCCCAGGGCACCCGCCCGCTCCTTTTCAGGATAGAGGTCGGCAATCATGGAGTGCGCCGGAGGGCTCGCCCCGGCTTCGCCGACACCGACACCAATACGCGCAAGCGCCAGCGTCCAGAATCCAATGGCCAGCCCGCCCAGTGCCGTCATCAGGCTCCAGATGGCAACCGCAATGGCAATGATGTTTCGGCGGTTGATCCGGTCAGCGAGAAACGCGACAGGCATACCGAGCGTTGCATAGAACAACGCGAATGCCAGCCCCGTCATGAAGCCCATTTGCGTGTCGCTGAGGCCCAGATCCAGTTTAACCGGCTCCAGCAGAACCCCCATGATCTGGCGGTCCACAAAGCTGGACGTATAGACGACCACCAGCATGAACAGCGCATAGCGCCTGTATTGCGGTGTAATCACCGATGAGACCCCGGACTCACCTCCGGGGGATGTAGCTTGAGACATAGTCCCTCCCTGACACCGCCTGCACTCTCCATGCAGGCGGCAATGACTATCCCCCGGAATGTCGTCGTCTGGCGTGGTTAGGCCTTAGCACTGACCAGATGCTTGCCTGCCAGATAGTAATGCACCCCACCCCACACGCTGATGAAGGACAGAATGAGCAATGCATATCGCAGCGACTCCTGACCGTATGTCGGCGACAGCAGATCACTCAGTACACCTACAGCCTGCGGCCCGAGGCCCAGACCGATGATGTTCAGGATGAACAGCATGATGGCCGAGCACAATGCCCTCATATGGACCGGGGCCCGCGTCTGAATCATCGCGAAGCTTGGGCCAAGATAGAACGCGCCCAGCAGCACTGTGGGTATATAGAGGATCAGCGCTACATTTGTATCCATCTCCAGAAAGAAGAAAACAATAATGGGTGCGGCCACGAACTTGGCGAAGGCAACAATCCACAACGTCCATCGCTTGTCCTTTGCCCCCAGGCTGTCTGCCAGCCGGCCGCCGGTAACAGCTCCGATAACGCCTGCCCCACCAATCACAGCGGCAAGGTACTGACCAACCTCAATCAGTGACATGCCGTGGCTGCGAATGAAGAATGCGGCCCCCCAGTAGGCACCACCATATCCCACGAAGGAGACCAGCGTTACGCCGATCACGACGTGGCGTGAAACCCTGTCATTCCACAGATGGGCAAATCCTTCTTTGACCTGCGCCTTGGCAGTAGCCCATTCAATCGGGCCAACTTCGGCTGGCGCCACGCCGTCGGAGTACCCCCGTGGCGGCTCCTTGATGGTGAACCGCACCAGCAGGGCAATCAGCAGGCCCGGCGCACCAACAACAATGAATGCCATGCGCCAGCCATAGTCGTGCGCCACATAAGCGCCGACCAGAAAGCCAATCATGATGCCGATATAGACCCCAAGCGCATAGATCGCGAGCGCCCCGGAACGTTTCTCGGCTGGGTACAGATCGGCGATCATGGAGTGTGACGGAGGGCTTGAGCCTGCCTCACCAATCCCCACGCCAACACGCGCAAGGGCGAGGGTCCAGAAGCCGACAACAAACGCACACGCGACCGTCATGAAACTCCAGATACTCACCGCCGCAGTAATGATGTTCCGGCGGCTCCACCGGTCAGCAAGGAAGGCAATGGGAATGCCGAGCGTGGCGTAGAAGATCCCGAACGCGATGCCGCCCAGAAAACCCATCTGGGTGTCGGTCAGCAGGAACTCGTTGCGAATCGGCTCCAGCAGCACGCCCATGATCTGTCTGTCGACATAACTGGAAATGTAAGCCAGCAGCAGCACAAAGAGGGCATAGCGGCGATAGCCCGGCGTGATCTCGGCAGCGGGCGCAGCGCCGCTGGATGTAGCGTCAGTCAATTGTCTCTCCCCACGGGGCCCCAGCTTCCCCGAAGGAAGATGACCCAGCCCCAGAAATATCGGGCTTGAAATAGCCCTGTGGCAGTTTTTTGCCATTTTGTGAGAGAAACTGTAGGCGGTCTCGACAAAAAACAATAGCCGCGATGTGGATTCCCTCCTGTTTATCAGCCTCTGACCTCACCCCTTGCCATGCGCGGCGCTCACGGAAGCAATCCGGGAGCATTCAGCATGCTGAGTGAAAGAGGGCTGCGGCAGGACACCGATGAGTTGTATTGGCCAATGCAAATACAACCACTTGAAACTTAAGGTTTTAGGACGTTGGTAACCCGTTGTGGCAAAAACTCTTTTCATGATCAGGCTCACAACAGGCAATCAGTTTCTCCTGGATCTCTGGCGCCGCGGACGCGACCGGCACCCTGTTCCACGCCTCCATGCATCCATGTTCATCCGCGACAAGAACGTGGGACAGAGCACGCTTCTTCAATTCAAAGCCCCGGATGGCTCGGTCCGTGTTGCCCATGCGGGCGGCAATGTCGAACGCCTGATTGGCATAGACCTGACCGGCGTCGTTGTTTCCAACATCTACAGTGGCTCAGAGAGGGAAGAGCTGGGCGACATGCAGCGCGCCAAGTTCCTGCACCCCATCATCATTCACTCACATAGCAACACAACAACGCTTGCCGGCGAGATGATCCAGCTGGAAATGCTGCAACTGCCTGTCGTCAATCAGGCAACGGACGATCTGATCTATGTGATTGGTGCCTTCGAATGGACCCATGCCAACAGCAAGTCAAACCTGGGTGGGGGATTGAAGGATCGGTCTTTGCTGTCGCGCACAACGATGAACGTCAAAACCCTGAAACCCTTTGACAGCGAATTCACGGTCCCGCCGGTCAAGGGCGCAAAGAGGCTGAAGCCTGCGCCCATTCCGCAAACCCGCAAGCCTGACGAATCCGCGGACCGCATCGAGCTCTAAGCGCTTGAAGGCCCCCCCCCCCCTGCCATAATGCCGCGCGCCATAATCTGGCCCGTCCAGCAGGGAAACCAAGATGCAGTCTCCGACGCCATTCAAGATCGCCATTCCGCAAACCAAACTCAGCGCCATTACTGCCAGAGTGAAGGCCTTTGAATGGATTGACGAACCGGTTGATGCCGGGTGGGCCTACGGCGCCAACCAGGACTACATGAAGGAACTCTGCACCTACTGGCTTGACGGCTACGACTGGCGGCAATGGGAAGAAAAGCTGAATGAGCTGCCCCAGTACATGGCGCAGGTGAACGGGATCGACATCCACTACGTCCACATCAAGGGCTCGAACGCCGACAACCCACCACTTCTTATCACCCATGGCTGGCCCGGCTCTTTCTTTGAATTCTTCGGCGTCCTCGACCGTATCGCCAACCCCGCAAACCATGGCGGTGACGAAACGGACGGACGCGACGTGATCGCCCCTTCCATCCCGGGTTTTGGTTTTTCCGGACGACCGGAAAAACCGATGGGCCCGCGTGCCGTGGCCGCGATGTGGAACGCCTTCATGCGCGACACACTGGAATATGACAGCTACATCGCCCAGGGCGGTGACTGGGGGTCGATCATCTCAGGCTGGATCGGATTTGATCATGCCAAAGACAAACAGGGTGGCTGTCTGGCGATCCACGTCAACATGATGGGTCTTCGCGGGGATATGGAACCCCAGACAAATGAAGATCATGCCTGGATGCAGCACATGGCCGGGGTGCAGTTACTTGAGACAGCCTACCTGCAGATCCAGGGCACAAAGCCCATGTCCCTTGCCTTTGCCATGCAGGACTCACCGGTCGGTCAGGCGGCGTGGATTGTCGAGAAGTTTCACAGCTGGGGCGACGTGCGCAACGACGACATCGAAACCGCCTTCACCAAGGACCAGTTGCTGACCAACCTCATGCTCTATGTGGCGACAGACAGCTTCAACACCGCCACCTGGATATACCGGGGGATGTTTGAAGAAGGCGGTGTCAATTTACCCCCTGGCGAAAAGATCATGGTGCCCGCCGGCATCGCGAGCTTTGCCGGCGAAACAACCTATCCATTCCCGCCCCGACCCATGGTGGAAGCCGGATTCGGAAACATCATTCAGTGGACGGACCATGAAAAGGGCGGCCATTTCGCAGCGCTCGAACAGCCAGACGCTTTCGTTACAGACGTCATGGCATTCCTGAAACAGGCCCCAACCGAATAAGGCCGGGGGCAGACAAAAGGTGCATCGCCGATGAACAGGACCATCGCAGCAGACCCCTTTACCATCGCTGTATCAGACGCCGAATTGACAGACCTGAAAACGCGCCTGGCAAATACCCGGTTTCCCAATGAGCCTGACGGCAATGAGACCTGGGACTACGGCACCAACCTCTCCTACATGGAGCGGCTCATTGAATACTGGCGCGATGACTATGACTGGCGCGCGGCGGAAACACGGCTCAACCGGTTTGACCACTACCGCGCCACCATAACGGGCGACGATCTGGGCCTGCCGGATGAAGACCATCAGATTCACTTCATCTATGAGCGCGGGTCCGGCAAGAACCCGCGGCCCCTTATCCTCACCCATGGCTGGCCGTCCACCTTCGCTGAGTTCGAGCATGTGATTGAGCCTCTCGCCCACCCCGAACGGTTTGGCGGGCGTGAGGAAGACGCGTTTGACGTCATCGTCCCGTCCCTGCTGGGGTTTGGTTTTTCATCAAAGCCGCGAACGCCGCTTGGCCCGTCCGCCATTGCCGAGCTCTGGCACTGCCTGATGACGCGGGTGCTTGGCTATGACCGCTACTGTGCCCAGGCGGGCGACTGGGGCTCCTATGTCACATCACGCCTGGCGCTTCAGCATGGCGACCAGCTGGACGCGATCCACCTGACAATGCTGCCCCTGCGCCCTGCAGTTTCCGGCGGTGGTAAGCCGGTGACGGAGGAAGAAGCGGAGTGGATCAAAAACATGCGCGGCTGGTGGGCTCAGGAAGAGGGCTACCGGGTCATTCAGGGCACCAAGCCGATGGCCCTTGCCTTTGCGGTGACAGACAGCCCGGCCGGCCTTGCAGGCTGGCTGGCGGACAAATACTACCGCCTGGGCGACACGGAAAAATCACATCCCTTCGAAGGCATGGATCAGCGCTTCCCCATGGACATGATCCTGACCCAGCTCTCCATCTACTGGTTCACCGGCACAATCAACTCGGCCAACACGCTCTACAAGGCGGGCCCGATGGAGGGGAGCGACAAGCTCAAGCCGGGTGACCGGGTTACCGTTCCCACGGCCTATTCCGAATACCCGATGGATGTCCTGCCCCGCACACCCGAAAGCTGGGGCAGCCGGTGCTACGACATCAAACGCTGGCGCTATATGGAAAAGGGCGGGCACTTTGCCGCTCTGGAGGAACCGGAACTCTTCACCCGCGATGTGCAGGACGCATTCCGGGAACTGCTTGGCAACGCCTAGAAGGAACTAGGCAATGCCTTCACGACCCATGGCCAGGAACTTCTGCCGGCGCTGCGCAACCAGTTCGTCCCCCGACAACGCATCAAGCGCTGCCAGTTCTTCTTCGATGGCTTTGCCTGCTTCAGAAATAACCTGAGCTGTTTCGCGATGGGCCCCACCAACGGGCTCCGGCAGGATGCGATCAATCACGCCGAGCGACAGCAGGTCCTGCGCAGTGATGCGCATGGCAGCGGCTGCGTCCTGTGCCTTGTCCGACGAGCGCCAGAGAATGGACGAACACCCTTCCGGCGAAATCACCGCATAGATCGAGTGCTCCAGCATCAGCACCTTGTTGGCAGCGGCAATGGCAACAGCGCCACCAGACATCCCCTCGCCGATGATGACGGAGATGAGCGGCACCTTGAGCGACAGCGACCGGTCAATGGAGCGCGCAATGGCTTCAGCCTGCCCGCGTGCCTCGGCATCTTTGCCCGGATAAGCACCGGACGTATCCGCCAGGGTGATTACCGGCATCTTGAACCGTTCCGCCAGCGACATCAGCCGCACGGACTTGCGATAGCCTTCAGGGTTGGCCATGCCGAAATTGTGCTTGAGGCGGGACTGGGTATCCGACCCCTTTTCCTGGCCGATCACCACAACGCGGCGCCCGTTCAGCCGGCCAAGGCCGCCTTCCACCGCATGGTCCTCACCAAACGACCGGTCGCCGGCGAGCGGCGTGAAATCCGTGATAAGGCGGCTCACATAGTCTTTGAAGTGCGGGCGGTTGGGGTGGCGGGCCACCAGGGTCTTCTGCCACGGCGTCAGCTTGGCATAGGTGTCGGTCAGAAGCTGCGACGCCTTGGTTTCGAGACGAGCAACTTCGTCGCCAATCTGCATGGTCGGGTCGTCTGCCGCCATCCGGCGAAGTTCCTGGACCTTACCTTCCAGTTCTGCGACCGGCTTTTCAAACTCGAGATAGCTATGCATTGGCTAAAGATTGCGACCCTTTGATGAAGACGCGGCAAACTGGCGCGGGACCCTTGGATTGTCAACAAATTCGCGTGATTTGGCCATTCGCGGGGGCCAGGATTGTCTCTCAAGGATCCCTCAAAATCATACATGGGGATGTCACAACTGCGCTGAAAGGACCGTCTTTAAGGTAAATCGCCCGATCCCGGGCCGTTTCACGCGCCTTAAGGAGCTTCGCATGACCCAGCACACCGGCCCCATTTCATGGTTTGCAGAACGCAACCTGCGGAAAATGGAAAAGCGGTACGACTACAGTTTCGATTATGTCCGGCATCTCTGGCACGTCTCCCGCGGGGCCTGGCGCCGGTTTTCGTTTGGGTTCATGTGGTTTGCCACCGGACGTGATTCCCTGCCCGCCGATGCAGGCGCTGTCGCGGGTATCGTCAGCACGTTGCATGCGGATTGCGGGCCGTGCACGCAGATCACCGTCAACATGGCATTGGAAGCCGGTGTCTCACCCGCAATCCTCAGCGCTGCGGTGTCCGGTGACCTTAATGCCCTGCCCGCCAACCTCGCCCTGATCTATCGTTTCACCCATGCCGTCGTAAACGGCAGCTACGATGCAGCGGACATGCGCGAAGATGTGCTCAAGCTCTATGGCGAAAAGGGCCTTGTTGACCTGGCATCGGTCATTGCTGCCGGTCAGGTTTATCCAACGCTCAAACGAACACTCGGCTTTGGCGAAACCTGTCTAAAGGTCACCGTGGACCACACCGATGTTGACGCTCACCGCCTGGAAGCCAAAGCTGCCGCATGAACACGTCGCTGGATACGCAAGATGTTGAAGCCTTCGAGCAGGTCCGTCCGGACCTGTTGCGGCTCGCCTATCGCATGACAGGTGGCCGCGCGGAGGCGGAGGACATTGTGCAGGACGCCTGGCTGCGCTGGCACAGGACGGATACGTCGGACGTACAAAGCCCCAAGGCGTGGCTGTCAAAGACGGTGGCGCGGCTGTCCATTGATCATCTGCGCAAGGTGAAGACGCGGCGGGAAACCTATGTCGGCCCCTGGCTGCCGGAACCGGTGGTGACGGACATGCCCACACCGGCACCCGAAGACCCCGGCCACGCAATCGAGCTGGCTCAGGATGTATCGCTCGCTCTCATGTCAGTCCTAGAAACCCTCAAACCGGAAGAACGCGCGGCATTCCTGCTGCGTGAAGCCTTTGAGATGGACTATGCGGACCTCGCAGCCACGCTGGGCAAGTCTGAAGACGCCTGCCGCCAGATGGTGTCCCGCGCCAAAGGCCGGCTAAAAGACAATCGCCCGCGCTTCGAAGCCTCCGACCAGGAACACGAGGAACTACTGACGGCCTTTGCCGCCGCGGCCCAGGCCGGGGATGTGTCCGCTCTGACGCGGCTGCTCGCCCCCAACGCCAGCCTCATATCTGACGGCGGCGGCAAGGCCTCTGCCGCCCTACGGGTGGTGACCGGCGCCGAACAAGTCGCCAAGCTGACAGCCCATGTCGCAACGAACGCAAACGCCATGGAAGGTGATATCGAAGCGTTGCGGATCAACAACCGCCCCGGCTTCTACATCCTCCTGGATGACAGGATTGAAGTCAGCTACTCGATTGACGTCGTGGATGGGCGCATCGCAACGCTCTACATCATGCGCAATCCGGACAAGCTGCAACGCCTGCTCGATCCACCATTGGGTAGCGCCTAGGCGACCTACGCCTTCTTGGCTTTCTCCCGCCGGGCAATCTCGCGGGCCTTGTCGACAATGACATTGGCCTGCTTGATGGAGGCTGCATCAATGAGCTTGCCGTCAAGCGACACGGCCCCTGCACCTGCTTTCTGACTGGCCTTCATTTCCTTGAGAATGCGCTTGGCCATCTTCACATCATCCGCTGGCGGCGTGTAGAGCTCGTTGCCCAATCCAACCTGGCTTGGATGAATGGCCCACTTGCCTTCACAGCCCAGAATGGCCGAGCGGCGCGCCTGCGCGCGATACCCATCCGGGTCCGAATAATCCCCAAAGGGACCATCTACCGGCCGCAGACCATTGGCGCGGGCGGCTGCGATCATCTGCACCATCGGTGTGTGCCACAGATCCTGCCAGTGGAAATCACGGTGCCCGTTTTCGTCCGGGTCCAGAAGAATACCGTAATCAGGATTTGGTCCGCCGATGTTCGTCGTGCGCATACCCATGGAGGCGGCAAAGTCGGCAGCGCCGAAATGCAGGGCTTCGAGACGCGGGCTGGCCGCCGCAATCTCATTGACATTCGCCAGGCCCATGGCGCTTTCGATGATGACTTCCAGACCCAGTTTCTTCTTGCGGCCCGTGGCGGTCTCGATCTGCGTCACCAGCATGTCGATGGCATAGATGTCCGCTGCCGTGCCGACCTTGGGGATCATGATCAGGTCCAGCCGCTCACCGCCCTGTTCCATGATGTCCACCACGTCGCGGTAGCAGTAATGCGTATCCAGGCCGTTGATCCGCAGGGACAATGTCTTGTCGCCGAAGTCTTCCTCGTTGAGAGCTTTCACCGCTTTCGCCCGTGCATCCACCTTGTCGTCCGGCGCCACGGCATCTTCAAGATCAAGCGAGATGACATCCGCCGGGCCCTGCGCTGCCTTGGCGAAGAAATGCGGGCTGGAGCACGGCACAAACAATTGCGACCGGTTGAGGCGGGACGGGGCGGCGCGAACAGGCGTGAAGCTCATGGGGTCAGGCTCCGGTCAAACAGGGGCACAAAGGGCGATGCAATTTGCAGGGAGTCATGCGGCACACGCACTAGGCCGTCAACCGGTCACCCGGCAGCCATGGATGTCGCTGCGTCAGCTGCGTTTGCGTGTGGCCAGCGGGTGATGGTCCTGCACAAGCGCGGCCATACGCGCATCCAGCACATGGGTGTAGATCTGCGTCGTTGAAATGTCCGAGTGACCCAGCATCTGCTGCACAGACCGCAGATCAGCCCCATTGGCCAGAAGATGCGTTGCAAAGGCGTGACGCAGCGCATGCGGCTTCACCGCCGTGACATCCACCCCCGCATCGACCGCAAGTTGCTTCAACAACTGCCCCAGACGCTGCCGCGTCATATGCAGGTCCGGGTCGGTGCCGGGAAACAGCCAGCGGCTTTCCTGCTTGCGGGCCGACAACGCCAGGTCCCGCGCCGGCAACCAGTCCTGTATGGCCGTAAACGCTGCAGGCGTTAGTGGAACGATGCGCTCCTTGCCACCCTTACCGCGAATGAGAAGCACCCGATCACGGCCCCGCGCGGCGGCAAGCGGAAGACTGACAAGCTCGCTGACCCGCATGCCCGAAGCATAGAGAACCTCCACCAGCGCCAGCAGCCGCAGCGCCTTGCCCCGCGCCACGCCATCGCTTGCGGAAACAGCGTCACGCGCTGTTGCCAGCAAGCGGGTGACATCTTCTTCACTCAGCGTCTGCGGCAAGGGCCGCCCCAGCCGCGGTGCATCAACAGCGCTGGTCGGGTCATCAGGCCGATGCCCCTCGCCAAGCAGAAATCTGTGAAACTGTTTGAGGGCTGAAAGACGTCGCGCCTGTGTGCGGGCGGACAGTCCGCGCTCTGCCAGCGAGGCCAAGTAAGAGCGCACCTGACCGCTGTCCGCATCACCGAGTCCGTTAGGCGCAATGAACGCCGCGAACTCTTCAAGATCATGGGCATAGGCGGTGAGGGTGTTTGCCGCAGCTCCGCGCTCGGCGACAAGCATCTCGAGAAAAGCGGCTGCCAGATGACCGCCGGGGCCCTGCAGCCGGTGAGCTTTGTCTTTTGTCTTAGCCTTCGCCATGCGCCCGCACGATCAACGCCTCAACGGCAATGCGGCGCGCGTCCTCTTCAAGCCCGGACCGTGCCAGCGCTGTAACAATGGCCGCAAGCGAGCCCGGCGTCAGATCCCATGGTCCCAGTTGCGACAAGGCTCCATCGCTTTCAAGCGACGACAATGATGTAAGGGTCGCAAGGGCCGCTTCACCGGCCCGCCGGTCCTGGGCGGCGACACGCAGGGCACGAAGGCTGGTTTCATCAAGCCGCACACCGGGAAGATCATCATCATCGAACTGCGCCCACACGATCTGCGGCACAGGAACACCCAGGGATGCCAGAGCCTGCAGCTCAAATGCGGTCAGCCATTTGGCTTCGCGATCCTCTGCCTCAAGCCGCACCTCCATGGAGCGCAGAGCCACATCCGGGTTCCAGGGCAAAACAAAGGAGGCATATGCCGGCGTTGCGATGCGCACCAGCGCTTCAAGCCGGGCAATCTCCGCAGGCGCACTGGTTGTCGCAATGCCGATCCACCCATCCGCACGCGCGGCGTCCCCCAGCAGGGCCAGAGCCTCCGTCATAAATACGGCGTTTTCCGCCAGCGCCATGCTCGGCGCAATGGCACGCAGAGACCCGGCGAAAGCAGGAAGCGTCGCAGGCCAGAGACGGACAGGTGTTTCCGCAAACGCGGATGCGATGGCCGCTAGCCGGGTGGCCTGGTCAGGTGCCTCAAGAGACACCGCAAAAGCGCTTACGCGCGGATTGACGTCCGCAGCCCCGGCCACACTCGCCCGACGGTAGATTTCCGACAGATCACGCGGAGCAAACAGGCCGCGGGCCGCCGCGGCTTCTGCTGCAGCGATCCGCGCTGTCCATGGCAGATCCTTGTCATTGGCGAGGGTCACCAGAAGCGCTGGCTCAGCCCGCTCGACGACATCAGCAGGGAGCGGCACGCCTGCCTCACGCGACAGCGCCAGGTGCAGGCTCGTGAATATCTCATCATTGGGCACGTTCAGCGCCGGCCCACCGGCCGCCCGTGTCGCCAGGGCAACAAACGCATTGTCGCCAACGCCATATTCACGCACCAGATCGACCGACAACAGCGCGGCAACTTCGAGGCCCGCACGCGACTGGCAAAGAGCACTGAGCTCAAGCGCAAACCGCGCATACGGATCATCCGCACCGCCTTCGGTCGGCAGGCGGGTCAGATAGCTGCAGGCTTTGTCCGGCATCTCAAGGGACAGGGCGGCGCGGGCAGCAGGCACAGCACTCTGGGCTGCAAGGTCACCGGCAGGCACCAGGCTCACCAACCGGTCGACATCCAGACCAAACCCGGCTGCATAGAGTGCCGAAAGCCGCAGGCCCAGGATCGACCGGCCACCACTGGCCCCCTGTGGCAGATCTCCACGTGAGACCAGCAGACGTCTGAACAGCGAATTCACCGCAGCGGACGCAGGTAGTGGTGTCAGCGCCGCAAGACCATCTTCGATCGTCAGCCGTCGGCTGCCCGCCCAAAGCATCGGCGACAGCCCGCCATCCAACGGGCCGATCAGACCAATACCCTCATCCGCAACGCTGGAGAGACGCGCAACTTCAATGCCGGTGCCCTCCTCGCCCGGCCGGTCCGCCAGCGACCGAGACTGCTGCACCGGTGGTACAATCACCCGCTCACCGGACGGAAAAAAGACATCCGGTGTGCTTTCGCCGAAAATCTCGGGTGGTGTCTGCTTGGGCGCCAGTGACCCATCAGGAAAAGCGCTGGGTGTGTTGGCCGACGGCGGCAGGAGGGACTTTGGTCCCTGCGCCCGTTCAAGCGGCGTCTGACTAGGATCGAGAATCTGTTCCGTGAGGCTCGGCTCGCTCACCGGCGGTAGCGGCGGCGGCGGCGATGTTTCCAGCGGCATCGGCTGAGCCACCGCCATGCCCAGATGCAGAGCACAGGCACCGGCAACACCCACAAGAAGGCGACCGGCGTCTGAGCCAAGGGCGCGCATGGGAGTAAAGATCGCGACCGGACGGGCGCTATTCAGCAAAGCTGTCATTGGGCAGGGTCACTTCCACCGTTGCCGTCTGCGGTTCCAGGCTCGAGCCCATAACGACCAGCGCCGCAAATCCCACCGCGAACAAGACGAGAATGACAATCAGAATGCGCAACGCGGTCATGAATTTCGGGGCCTCTTAAAATCCAGCAGATGAAAAGGCCAGCAAAGCGACCAGTTTCGAATGCGGGACCATATCACGCAGCAGCCTCCCATCCACTCTCAACAGCCAATCTAGACCGGCGATTTGGCCGAAATACGGCATATCTGGCGTTGATACCCCGTCTCGGCATAGATTGCGGGGCCAAACCAAATCATAAGCAAACAACCCGGCCCTGACTGAATGCCCTCTGAGACCACACATGCCCCGGCCAATGATGCCACTTCACCGGACGCAGCAACCGGCCCCTTTGGGGGCAAGGCGATTGTGCTCGTCGGCCTGATGGGAGCGGGCAAGACCACGGTCGGCCGCAGACTGGCCAACCGTCTCGGCCTGCCTTTCGTGGATGCCGATTCCGAAGTGGAAGCCGCTGCCGGACAGACCATTCCGGAAATCTTCGAAACCCATGGCGAACCCGCCTTCAGAGATGGTGAACGCAAGGTGATTGCGCGGCTTCTCTCAAACGGTCCGCAGGTGCTGGCAACCGGCGGTGGCGCCTTCATGGACCCGGAAACACGCGCCAGCGTGCGGGCTCTGGGTATTTCCGTCTGGCTGAAAGCCGACCTTGATGTGCTAATGCGCCGTGTCGGCAAGCGCCCCACCCGTCCACTTCTCAAGGCCGACAATCCGCGCGCCGTGATGGAAAAGCTCATGCAGGAGCGCAACCCGGTCTATGCGGAAGCCGATATCGCGCTTGAGACCGGCGACGGACCCCACGAGGATGTGGTGGACCGGCTGGTGACGCTTCTGGAGCCGTTCAAGTGACCGGCCATTTACCAAGACGCTGGACGCAGCCCGTATTAAGGACCATATGGCTGCCATCATGACACAGACGATCCATACCGTTCCCGTGAGCCTCGGCGACCGCTCCTATGACGTGCTCATCGGCGCAGGCCTGCTCGCACGCGCGGGAGAGACCATCTCACCGCTGCTCAAGCGTCCCTTTGTGCCCATCATCACCGACGAGACAGTCGCAGCGCTGCACCTCGACACGCTCACCGCAAGCCTTGATGCCGCCGGCATCAAGAGCGTGCCGATCATCCTGCCGCCGGGCGAAGCCACCAAGAGCTTCAAACATCTCGAAGAGCTGCTGGCCGCGCTGATGGACGCAGGTGTTGAACGGTCGGACATGATCATCGCCTTTGGCGGCGGCGTCATCGGTGATCTGGCGGGCTTTGCCGCTGCCATCCTGAGACGCGGCGTTGATTTCATCCAGATCCCCACAACGCTGCTGGCGCAGGTTGATAGTTCCGTGGGCGGAAAAACCGCTATCGACGTGCCGCAGGGCAAGAACCTGGTCGGGGCGTTCCATCAGCCACGCCTCGTCCTTGCGGACACAAGCGTTCTGGGAACACTCACCATGCGCGACCTGCGCGCAGGCTATGCAGAAGTCGTGAAATACGGCCTCATCGACGATCCTGACTTCTTCGCATGGCTTGAAGCAAACGGCCCTGCCCTTGTGGACGGTGACGGTGATCTGCGTGCTGAAGCCGTGCGCCACAGTGTTGCAGCGAAAGCCCGCGTCGTCGCCGCAGACGAGCGCGAAGGCGGCCAGCGGGCCCTGCTCAATCTCGGCCACACCTTCGGCCACGCCCTGGAGACCGCAGCCGGCTATTCAGGCGACCTCCTGCACGGGGAAGCCGTCGCCGCCGGCATGGGCATCGCATTTGATGTGTCTGTCCATCTGGGCCTCTGCCCGGCGGAAGACGCCAGCCGCGCCAAGGCCCATCTGCGTGCCACCGGCCTGCCCGCAGGCATCGCAGACCTTGAAAAGCGCAACAGCCTTGATGTTCCCGAAACGGACGAACTGATCCGCCTTATGGGTCAGGACAAGAAAGTCTCCGGCGGCAGGATCACCTTCATTCTGGCCCGGGGGATCGGCAAGTCGTTTATCGACAATGACGTGAACATGGAGCAGGTCGCTCAAATCCTATCCAAGAGGCAGGCCGCGTGAGCGAAACCACACTTTTGATCTCCGTGGGATCAGTCTTCTTTCTCCTGATCTTTTCCGGGTTCTTCTCCGGGTCCGAGACCGCACTGACCGCCACCAGCCGGGCGCGCATGCACGCACTTGAGCGCGATGGCTCAAAGCGCGCCGGCGTGGTCAACGGACTGATCGAGTATCGCGAACGGCTGATCGGCGCCATTCTGCTGGGCAACAACCTCGTCAACATCCTGGCATCCGCCATTGCCACCAGCGTCTTTCTTGATCTGTTCGGAGAGGCGGGCGTTGTCTACGCGACCCTCGTCATGACGACGCTGGTACTGATTTTTGCGGAAGTCCTGCCCAAGACCTACGCGATCACCAATCCCGACCGCATGGCACTGGCTGTATCGCCGCTCATTCGCATCGCAGTCTTTGCCTTTGCGCCCATCACGTCGGCCGTACAGTTCATTGTCCGCCGCACGCTGCGCATGGTGGGTGCGAATATCGACGACGGGGCCGAAGTCCTGTCGGCCCACGAAGAACTCCGTGGTGCCATTGACTTGCACCACAAGGAAGGCGGCGTGGGCCGCGATGACCGCCACATGCTCGGCGGCATTCTGGACCTCCGCGACCTGCAGGTGGATGACGTGATGATCCACCGCAAGAACATGCAGGCGCTCAGCCTGGATGATGATCCCAAAGACCTTGTTGAGCAGGTCCTGGCAAGCCCCTACACCCGCATTCCCCTGTGGGAAGACGACCCGGACAACATTGTCGGCGTTCTGCACGCCAAGGACCTGCTACGCGCCCTGATTTCCCATGACGGCGACCCGACCGGCCTGGATATCAAGGGGCTGGCGACGGAAGCCTGGTTCGTGCCTGAAACCACGTCGCTGGTGGAACAATTGAATACATTCCGTCAGCGCAAGTCCCATTTTGCGCTCGTCGTGGATGAATATGGCAGCATCATGGGTCTGGTCACCCTTGAGGACATCATCGAGGAGATCGTCGGCGAGATTTCTGATGAGCACGATGTCGAAGTCAAAGGCCTGCGCCCACAACCCGACGGCACCTGCAATGTGGATGGCACCCTTGCCGTGCGCGACCTCAACAGGGCCCTGGATTGGGAATTGCCCGAAGAAGAGGCCATCACGGTGGCGGGCCTGGTCATTCACGAAGCCCAGACCATTCCGGAAGTCGGCCAGACATTCTCGTTTTATGGCTACAAATTTCAGGTGCTGCGCCGCCACCGCAACCAGGTGACCGCCCTGAAAATCACCCCGCCACGCAAGGCCATGGTCGCTGAATGACCGCTACTGCCACTCTTCTGCCGGCGTCATCGCCTTGATCTGCAGCATGTGGATGGGTCCGCGCAGTTCCGCCGCAAGTGCTTCGTTCACCAGCATGTGACGCTCAATGCGGGACTTGCCCTCAAACGCCTCAGAGACGACGGTAACCTTGAAATGCGATTCGCCGCCTGCCGCAGCGCCGGAGTGACCGGCATGGCGGGCAGAGTCATCTGTGACGTCCAGCCGCGTGGGAGACAGAGCCTCATTTAATTTTTGCTGGATGGTTTCTGCAACACTCATAGGACCTGTCCCCGAGGGTGGGTTGTTTCATAGCCGGTAGATTTACATAATCAGATCATGAGTTCCTGGGACAAATACAAAGACTTCGTCAAGGTGCCGCCGCGCTCGCGCAACGCCGCTGAGGAAGCAGCCGCCGCCAGACGCGCCCGCAAGCATGATTGCGCGTGGCCGAACTGTGACGAGGAAGGCAAGCACAAGGCGCCAACGGACAAGGCCTCGACCGGTGATGCCCGCAAGTACCGCTGGCTGTGCGCGGCCCATATCAAGGAGTTCAACAAGAGCTGGAACTACTTTGACGGCATGTCTGACGCTGACGTGCGCCGCTTCCAGAAAGAAGCCGCCACAGGCCACAGGCCGACCTGGAGCATAGGCTCCAACCGGGGCACGGCTGCCGCCAGCAAGTTCGGCTTCGTCGGCTCAGAGGCTGATCCAACCGTCTATGACCCGCATGGGTTTGCCGTTGATGGCGGCACCACCAAGACCGACGGCAAGGCCCGCAGGCGGCTGCGCCCCAAGGAAGGCAAGGCGCTGGCCACCCTGGGCCTTGACGCGGAAGCCACCGCCAGCGAAATCAAGGCCAAATACAAGCGCCTTGTGAAGAAGCACCACCCCGACGCCAATGGCGGAGACAGGTCAACGGAAGACCGTTTCCGTAGCGTCCTGGAGGCTTACAACTACCTGAAATCCACCGGTTATCTCTAGCTCGCAAGGTGGGTTTCAGCGGCCCCGGAGATTTTGCTAGAGTGCCGCGCGTTCTCAACGCCCCAGGCTACCTTGCACATGTGCAAATGCATGGGCCCCATGCATAGCGGATATTTTGCGTGTGACATTGGCGTTGACCGGTCAATATGTTGCCTTACACCCGTTCGGGTTAAGACAATCGCCCGGAAAAATCATCTCCTGCGCGAGGATTGCCCTCAGGCGCGGGATTGCCCATGCGGTAAACACCGCAATCAGTGAGTGTGGCATCCGCCACCACGGCGCATTTGTGTGCCGCTAGTTTGTTAAGAAGAGCAGTTGCCAGTCCTATGACCGAAACACCTACCGGAAACATGCCGACCCACGGACCCGACACGGAAGTGTCGGTGAAGGACGTATTCGGGTTTGAAAGCGATATGAAAGTCCCTGCCTTCAAAGAGCGCAGCGACTATGTCCCCGACCTGGATGAAGACTATCTCTTCAACCGTGAAACCACGCTGGCGATCCTTGCAGGCTTTGCCCACAACCGCCGCGTCATGGTTCAGGGCTACCACGGCACGGGCAAGTCCACGCACATTGAGCAGGTGGCCGCGCGCCTCAATTGGCCGTGCATCCGCATCAACCTCGACAGCCATGTGAGCCGTATTGATCTTGTCGGCAAGGACGCCATCGTCCTGAAGGACGGCAAGCAGGTCACCGAGTTCCGCGAGGGTATTCTGCCCTGGGCACTGCAGCACCCGGTCGCACTGGTGTTTGACGAGTACGACGCCGGCCGCCCGGACGTGATGTTCGTGATCCAGCGTATTCTTGAAGTGTCCGGCAAGCTGACCCTGCTCGACCAGAACAAGGTTCTGCGTCCGCACGATTCGTTCCGCCTGTTCTCCACGACCAACACCATTGGTCTGGGTGACACATCGGGCCTCTATCACGGCACCCAGCAGATCAACCAGGGCCAGATGGACCGCTGGAACATCGTCACGACCCTGAACTATCTGGACCATGACCGCGAGACGGACATCGTTGTGGCCAAGGCCAAGCACTACCAGACGGAAGAAGGCAAGAAGACCGTAGCTGCCATGGTGCGTGTGGCGGACCTGACCCGCAACGCTTTCATGAATGGCGACATCTCAACTGTGATGAGCCCGCGTACGGTGCTCACCTGGGCTGAGAACGCGGAAATCTTCCACGATGTCGGCTTCGGCTTCCAGGTCACGTTCCTCAACAAGTGTGATGAGCTCGAACGCCCGACGGTGGCTGAGTTCTATCAGCGCTGCTTCGGCGAAGAACTGCCGCAGTCTTCTGCGACGCTTGAGATCGCATAACCACGCTTACCAGTAGGCCTCCCGTGTCGAACACCAAGGAAAATCCGGTCGAGCCCTTCAAGCGGGCTGTCACCCAGGCGCTGCGCTCCATTGCGGGGCGCGACGACCTGACGGTGAATTTCGGCACCGAGCCTGCCAACCTGCGCGGCACCACGGTGCGGCTACCGCTTCCAAGCCGCGAACTGCCGGCTGCGGAAGTCGCCAACTGCCGCGGATCCGCGGACTCCATTGCCCTACGCATCGCCTATCACGATGACGGCACCCACCAGCAACTCCTGCCAACCGGCGGAACGGCACGCGCCGTCTTTGAAGCAGCCGAGACGGCCCGTGTGGAGGCGCTCGGCGCCAACGCCATGAAGGGCGTCGCCAACAATCTGGCCGCCGCCCTCGAGGACAAGTGCGACAAGCGGGGCTTCTCAACGATCACTGATCGCGTCGATGCACCGATTGAAGAAGTTGTGAGCATGCTCGTGCGCGAGAAGCTGACCGGCGCACAGCCGCCTGAGGCCGCCCGCAACATGGTCGACATGTGGCGCCCCTGGGTGGAGGAAAAAGCCGGCAGTGACCTCGACCGTCTGACAGACCTTTGTCACGACCAGGAAGCCTTTGCGCACGCCACCCGCGACATCATCGCTGACCTCGACATGGCTGACGAACTGGGCGACACCCCCGACCAGTCCGACGAAGATAGCGACGACAATGAAGACGGCGACGCCCCCGGCGAGGAAAACATCGAAGGCGGCGAAGCCGAACAGGCCGAAGGCATGACCGCCGAACAGCTGGAAATGGCTGACGGCGAGCCTGATGAGGGCGATGAACAGGCCGTTGAAGTTGAGGCCGAAGACCAGCAGGTGGAAGGCGAGCCGGACGACAGCGCCGAAGGCCAGCAGCCCTGGCGCCCGGACGGCACCGCCGACAACAATCGTGGTATCGGCTACAAGGTCTATTCAGCGGCTCATGACGAAGTCATCGCTGCGGAAGACCTGTGCGACCTGGAAGAACTGGGGCGCCTGCGCCAGTATCTCGATCAGCAGCTGCAGCAGATGCAGGGCGTTGTGGGCCGGCTGGCCAACCGTCTGCAGCGCCGCCTGCAGGCCAAGCAGAACCGCACCTGGGAATTCGACCTTGAGGAAGGCATGCTGGATGCAGCCCGCCTGAGCCGCATCGTCATCGACCCCATGCACCCCCTGTCCTTCAAGATCGAGAAGGACATGAACTTCCGCGATACCGTGGTAACGCTGCTGCTGGACAATTCCGGCTCCATGCGCGGCCGGCCGATCACGGTTGCGGCCATGTGTGCCGACATTCTGGCCCGCACACTGGAGCGGTGCTCGGTCAAGACCGAAATCCTCGGCTTCACGACCCGCGCCTGGAAGGGTGGCCAGTCCCGCGAGCAATGGCTCGCCGCCGGCAAGCCCGCATCCCCGGGCCGCCTCAACGATTTACGCCACATCATCTACAAGGCCGCAGATGCCCCCTGGCGCCGTGCCCGGCGCAATCTCGGCCTGATGATGCGCGAAGGCCTGCTGAAGGAGAACATCGACGGCGAAGCCCTGATCTGGGCCCACAACCGCCTGCTGGCCCGCCCCGAGCAACGCCGCATCCTGATGGTGATCTCCGACGGGGCGCCGGTGGATGACAGCACCTTGTCGGTCAATTCGGGCAACTACCTTGAGCGCCATTTGCGCGAAGTGATTGAGCAGATTGAGTCCAAATCCCCGGTTGAACTGATTGCCATCGGCATCGGCCACGATGTGACGCGCTACTACAAGCGAGCTGTCACCATCGTCGACGCAGAGCAACTGGGCGGTGCCATGACCGAAAAACTGGCCGAGCTGTTTGAGGACGACCCCAAGGCCACGAAAATGGCCCCGCGCCGGACAGACGGCATGCCTAAAGTTCCGCCACAGACTGTGGCTAAGCCGGCGGCAGCAGCCAAGTAACCAGGATTTCCCGATGCCCGTTCGCTCTCCCCGTTCAGCCTCATGTCTGGCGCTGACGGCAGTGCTGTCGTTTGCCTGTCTAACGGCAACACCCGTTGTGGCTGAAACAGGCACAGCCAAAGTGTCATTTGGGCAGATCGCCCTCAATCCGTCCGATGCGGGCGACGACGTCAACGCGCCCTCCGGCACCAGCCCGCTTACCTATCGAGGCGGTCTTGAGGTGCGGTCTGATGATGATCGTTTCGGCGGCATTTCCGGCCTCATGGTCGCGGAAGACGGTGCCAGCCTGATGGCGGTGACGGATACGGGGCACTGGCTCACGGCATCACTCTCCTACAGGGACGGTGATCTGTCCGGCATCAGTGATCTAACACTTGCTCCCCTTCGAGACCCGGACGGCGCATCGGTTGCGGGCAGCAAGCGCCTTGGAGACGCGGAAGCCATGACAGCCCTGCCGGATGGCCGCATTGCTGTTGCCTTCGAGCGGCGCCATCGGGTGTGGGCCTATGATGTCACGGCAAAGGGCTTTGACGCAGCCGCGCAGCCCATCAGGATCAGCCCGCAGCTCAAGGATGCCGTAAACAACAAGGGGCTTGAGGCGCTGGCCAGTCTGCCGGATGGCTCTCTTCTTGCGATCACGGAAGCCACCATGGCGGCCGACAACGAAATCGCCGGATGGCGGGTCATTGATGGCACCGCAACGGATGTCAACTTGAAACGCATACCGCCATTTGACCTGACAGACATGGCCTTGCTGCCGTCCGGCGATCTGCTGACGCTTGAGCGACGGTTCAGCACGCTCGGGGGAGTTGGCGCTCAGATCCGCCGCATCCCGGCATCCGCCCTTGAGGACAAGGGCCCCTTGGATGGCGACATCCTCTACCGCTCAAGTGCGGGCCAGACCGTGGACAACATGGAAGGGATTGCCGTTCGTGAAACACCGGACGGCAGAACGCTTGTGTATGTGGTGTCTGACGACAACTTCAATCCGCTGCAGCGGACACTGCTGCTTATGTTTGAGCTGACCGACTAGGCGCCGCCATAGCCCGAGCGCGGCCGGATGATGGAGCGCAGGGCATGATAGACCGCGAGCATAAACAGCGTTGCGAACACCACGATTGCAAAATGCGCTACTGCCCGGTCTGAGAAACTGCCTGCCAGTACACTGTCTGCCAGAGCGTGAAACAGCGTGACCATGACAGCACCACCGAACAGTGGCGCCAGGAGCGGGGCTTTCCACCATGGGCGGCCGCGAACCAGATCAAAGACAACCGTGTTCACCAGCAAGCTGGCGCTGACAGACAGCGCAACAGCCAGCACCATGGTCTGATCGCCAAGTGCGGCAATCATGTCTGCCGGCATCACCACATGCGCATCACCAAAGACCGCATAGGCCCATATCAGAGCCAGAATGACGGAGGCTGCGAGGATGGAAGCAATGGTAACGGAGGCCCCGTGGCGGCGCCCGGTGAGGTTAACCACCATGAAGAGCGCGAAGATCCAGACATGTCCCAGCGTGAACCAGTTCCCCGGATTAAACTGCAATCCGGTGAAGGAAAGAGACCCAACCAGAGACACTGGTGCGTCGCGGTCCAGAAAGCCCGCAACAGCAGCAGCGAGGAGCAAAACGGTCGGAATCATCAAAGATCCCAGAAAACGTGCAAATTCCGCCATTGCGCTTGGTTTTTGGTCCATCGACTGGTGAAAACGGCCTTCTGCCATGACCATACCTGCTCTCCCGGCTTCTCTCGTCAGATTACATGTGAAGCAAGCGATGCAGCGGCCGTGCCAAGTGGTACCAGCCCTCCCCAAACAGGCTTGTTGGCGCACTATCAGAAAATCATACCGCAATTCTGGCGGAATTCTGCAGATCAGACCGTCAAAACCAACGAAAAAGGCCCGCTCCCACAAAGTGGGGCGGACCCTAGTTCACAATTGCAACAGCTGTATGAGGCGGGTTTAGGCCGCAGCTTCAGCCTGTGCTTTGACAATCTCGCGGCGCAGGCGCTGAAGGTTCAAAGACAGATTGTCTTCCTTGGAGGCAGCAAGGAAGGCATCAAGGCCGCCCTTGTGCTCAACGGAGCGAAGAGCAGCAGCACTGGCGCGCACCTTCACCGAACGGCCAAGCACGTCGCTTGACAGCGTCACATTGCAGAGATTCGGCAGAAAACGGCGGCGCGTCTTGTTGACGGCGTGACTGACATTGTTGCCAGTCATGACACCTTTGCCCGTAAGTTCGCAGCGGCGAGCCATGCCCACCTCCTGAATTCATGTTTCAAAGCGGATAAGAAGGCGCGGGTATAGGGCCGCAGGCCCCTTTGCGTCAAGCCCGCTGGCCTGATTTGCCCGCAATTTGGGGCCGATTTCTGCCCGGACCCGCCCCGGGAAATGGTGGCACTCGCCGTTCAGCTACGGTTCACCCGCAAAAATCCCTAATGCGCGTCATACCGGCACTCAAGCCGGGCACCAGACAATGCCGTTCGGGCCGAGGGCCAAAGGGCGGTGGAGGGCCAAAATGACAAGCACAGAAGCCGTTTTCCAACAATCCGCTACGCAATCCCCCGCGGAGGGAAACAAGCCAATGAGCCGCGGCAGCAGTCGTGTCCCACTGCACCTGATTGCCGTGCTTGCGGTATTCGCCACCCTCGGCATCGCCGCCATCGCCATGGCCGCACCGGCGGCCGCGGCACCGGCAGCGACGCAGGTTTCGGCAGCACCCGGCAGCGGCCCCGTGACAAATCTCGATGTACATCTGGACGCACGGCTGGGAGGACTGAAGTTTGGCTCCATCGCCATGCAGGCGGCCTTCGCCAAAGACACCTACACAGCCAACAGCACCATCCGGACGGAAGGTCTGACCGATGATCTCTTCAAGACCGTTTACAGTCTGAAGACCGAAGGCACACGGAGCAGTCAGCTGATGCAGACGGCCAAATACTACTCCTACAGCACCAGCGACGACGACAAGCAGAAGGTGGACATGACATACGGGCCGGAGGGCCTGCCGCTCGTCGCAGCGGAGCCGGCTTATGACAATTCCAGCCGTGTCACGGCCACCGCGCGTCACTTGAAGGATTCAGTCGATCCCCTGTCTGCCGTGATCGTCCCTCTGGCCGAACCTTCCGCCGCCGCCTGCAACCGGACCATCCCTGTCTATGACGGCCGCCGCCGCTATGACTTCGTCATGTCCTTTGACAGCATGAGCCCGATTGAGCAGAGCAAAGGCTACTCAGGCCCTGCGGTGCGCTGTAACGCTTACTTGCGCCCAGTTGCCGGATACAAGCGCAAGACCATGCGCGAGATGCGCCGCGACCCGATGCCGATCACCGTATGGCTGGCACCGGTTGAAGGTGCCGACGCCCTTGTCCCCGCGCGCATCGAGGTGTCCACGCCTATCGGAACCCTGGTCGCCCGGGCAACCCGATTCACTGTTTCGAAGGCAAACCCAAGCCACGCTGCCCTGACCAGCCAATAAGTTCAGCTAGGGTTGCTGGACAGGCTGTAAAACAGACATGCAATCACGCTATGCCTGTACAGCACTGTCGCGCCTCCACGTGACGCACCGGCAATCATCAAGCAGGAAGGTCCATCCATGCGTGTTTCCGCTCTTTCAGCACTGATTGCCTGCGGGTTGCTTGTACTCCCTGCACAGGCAGCTGTGACAATCGACTATGTGGTCTATGTGGGCGGCGCAAAGATCGGCACCATGTCGCTGGCGGCCGATGTGGAGCCCCAGCGGTACCAGCTGGAAACCGAGATTGTCACCGAAGAGGTTGCCGGCGCCACGGAAGAAGCAACGCTGACGCTGTTTGCGGCGGGCGCCCAGGAACAGGCCGCCCTGAAGCCACAGATTTTCACATCCGACTATGTCACCGCTGCGGGACAGTCGAGCCAGCTGCAGATCACATTCAACGACACGGGCCCCGCCAGTGTACTGGCGCTGCCGCCGCCGCAAAGAAAGCCGGACACCTTGTCTGATTTTCACAAGAAAGGGGCACTCGATCCGGTCAGTGCACTTCTGGCCCTTACATCCGCTGACGCGGCAACGCCGTGCGGCAACACCGTGCCGGTTTTTGACGGCTGGCGGCGATTTGACATTTCCGTGGACTATCAGGGCGAGACCGATCTGGAGGCCTCCGAAGGTTATTCCGGCCCCGCGCATAAATGTGAAGGGCACCTGACGCCGGTTGCGGGTTATAGTGCAAAAGCAATGACCGAACTGAAGGAAGACCCGCAGAAGGTCGAAGTCTGGCTCGCACCGATGGAATCCGCCGGATTCCTGGTGCCTGTCCGCATAATTGCACCAACGCCCTATGGCGGTGCGGTGATCCGAAGCACGGCCATTCGCGAACACTAGTAAGATAGGGCATCATCCTTGAACCCTGTCTTGATGAGATGCCCAACTGGCATCTTCAGCGACTGGTACGGGAGAGGCTCAATGACACACGACCTCAATGACGCGACGAACCCGCTGTGGCAACGGACCGCGCGGCGCAGCGTCAGGAGCCGATTGTCGACTGGCGCGGCAGCCATGGTCGCACTGTCACTTGCTGTGGCCATGCCGACATCCGCCGCAACACCAGAACAAGGGCAAACAGCACCAGACCCGGTCTCAAACGGGACTGCCGAGCCCATCACGCTCGTCTATGAGTTCTACGGTGCCGGGTTTCACCTTGCCACTGTTGAAACCAAGGCGACACTGACCGAAGACACGTACGAGATATCAACAAGCGGGCAATCATCCGGTGTCGCCGACAGCCTGCTGCGAGCGCGGTTTGAATCGAGTGCTGTCGGGTCGCTATCCAGCGACGGCCCCACGCCCACCAGCTTTCGCAACTTCTCGGATACCCGGTTCGGCCTTCGCGAACTTGAAATGACGAGGGATACCGACGGAACCTTTGACGTCACTGCAGAGCCGGAATTAGAGCCAAACCAGGCGGCCGCCCTGCGATCAGGCCTGGCCGATGGCACCGTCGATCCGCTCACTGCAAGCCTGTATTCAGCCCTGCGCCCGGCCAGCACGACCTGCACCGAAAAGGTGAAGGTCTTTGATGGCCGCCGGGTCTTCACGCTGGCCTTCTCTCGCAAGGGCAGCGAAGAGCTGACGCCTGTGGATGACACCTATTACTCAGGCACCGCGATCAAGTGTCACCTGAAATACCTGCCCCTCGCCGGACAGACCCGGGAATGGAAACTCGAACAGGCCCGCAACCCTTCACCTCCCGTTGAACTCTGGATGGCTGAATTCCAGCGTCCCAACGACGATAGCGATGTCATCATCCCCGTACGCATGAAAATCGAAAGCAACTGGGGCACAGCGATGGCTCACCTCACATCGGTGACCATGGGCAACGGGCCCATGAAGCAGGCCAAACTGCAGCCAAAAATTGATGCTGCCGCGCCGTAAACCTGAACCAATGCCTGAATTCCGCCGATATCGGACGAATTGCCAGTTGTTTCGCCGTTAGCGCGCAATTTACGTGTTTCCTCCATACTTCTCCGTCCATGAGTGCGTTTGGGGCGCATTCTGGCAAGGAGACAGGTTTGGGAAGCAGACCCGCACAAGCGTTGAGACTGGACAAGCTTCATTCCGGTGATGCCAATTTGGCTGGCCACGGGGATGCGATCGAACTTGCCATGTTCAACAGCATCATGCGCAACCATCGCACCCTGCCGCTGCTGTTTCCGCTCATTGCCGTTCTGACGGTTGCAAGCCTTGAATCCCAGGCATCCGCGCTGGTGACGGGCATATGGCTCGCCGCTGTTTTCGCCATCTGGATCGAGATCGGCAGCTTCTCCGCCCGCTATTTCCAGGGCCGGCTGTCATCAGAACCATCCAGGCTCGTCACGTCACTCACCCTTCGCTACGTCAATGCAAATATTGTGTGGTCGACGATGCTGGTCCTGTTCTGGTCTCCCAGCCTGAACACGCAGGATTTTTTCCTGTTGCTTCTCTTTGTGGCGCATCTCGCCATTGCAACCGCAACCACGGCCTATGAGTGGCGCATCTACCTCGCCTGCACACTCCCCATCGCAACCTCCATCGTGGTTGCCTGCCTTCAGGCACATGACCCGATCTACATAGCCGTCGGCGCGCTCGTGACCATGGTCTACGCATTCATGCTGACCGTCACGCGGCAGGTGGTCGCCAAAGCCAAGTCAGCTATCGCACTGCGTCTGGAGCATGATGACCTCATCCGCGATCTTGCCAGCGCGAAAGCATCATCCGACACAGCGCTTCGTGATACCGAAGCAGCGAATGAGCGCCTGCGCCTCAGCGAGCGGAGGTTCCGTGCGCTGGTCGACAATGCCTTTGATGGTGTTGGGATCGTCGGCGCGGACGGCAGCATCCGTTTTTGCACGGAGACGGTCGCGCGAATGTTTGACGCAGCACCCGAGCAACTGATCGGGTTGCGTGTGCACAGTCTGGCGGTACCGGAATGCCAGCAGAAAATTGATGACCTGGTCGAGCAATTGTTCCCAAAACCCGGCGCGTCGAGCAACATTGCCGTGTGGGCTGAATCCTTCTCCGGACGCAAGATCTGGATCGAAGCGACGGCCCGCAACATGCTGCATGACGACGCCATCAACGGGATCGTGCTCAACATACGCGATTCAACAGAACGCCTCGGCGCCGACAGCGAACTCAAGATGCATCTGCGTGTGCTGGAGAAACTGGCAACAGGGTCCAGCATGGCGCAGGTACTGACCGAGCTCACAGAAGCCATCGAAGAGCAGAAGACCGGTGTGCGCGCATCCATCCTTCTGCTGGACGAAGAAAACAAGCTGCGCATGGGGGCAGCCCCATCGCTGCCACCCCTGTATGAAGAGGTCTTCGATGGCATGATGGCCGACAACGAAGCGGGGCCGTGCGGAATTGCAGCGTGTACCGGCAAGCGCGTGATCGTGTCCGATGCATCAACCGATCCGATCTTCGAAGGCAGGCGCGAACTGGCGGCCGAGCTTGAAGTCGGAGCGGCCTGGTCAAGCCCGATCATGGCCCGCGATGGCCGTGTGCTCGGGTCGGTCGCGATGATTTACCAGACGGCCAATGTCCCCAGTGAAAGCGACCTCAAATTCCTGTCAGGCGCAGCTCGTCTCGCCGCGATTGCGATTGAGCGCCGGCGCGCCGAACAACGCCTTGCCGAAGCCCTGCGCACGGCAGAAATTGCAAACCACTCCAAGAGCCAGTTCCTGGCCAATATGAGCCACGAACTGCGCACACCGCTCAATGCGATTATCGGCTTCTCCGAGATGATCCGTGAAGAGATGTTCGGTCCGGTCGGAGCACCCGAATACGTCGACTACATCAAGGACATTCATTCCAGCGGGCGGCATCTTCTCGAGCTGATCAACGACATCCTGGACATCTCCAAGATCGAGGCCGGTCAGTTCGAACTTGATGAGGTCTGGGCGGATCTCAAGATACTCGCCACATGGTCTGCTGATCTGGTACGGCCGCGGGCGCAGGAAAACAACGTCGCCATCGTGATCGACATCGCTGACAACGTCCCTCAGGCCTATGTGGACGAGCGTGCGGTCAAGCAGATCATGCTGAACCTTCTTTCGAACGCCACCAAGTTCACGCCCGATGGCGGCGAAGTCGCTCTGTCAGCAAGTCTCGCTGAAAATGGCGACCTGCTGCTCAACGTGAGTGATACCGGCATCGGCATTGAACGGCACATGATTGACAAGGTCATGGAGCCATTCGGTCAGGCGGAAGGCCCAATGGCCCGCAGCTATGGTGGAACAGGCCTGGGGCTGCCCATCACGAAGTCGCTCACCGAGCTCCATGGCGGCAGGATCCATCTGGAAAGCGAACTCGGCGTCGGCACCACCGTCACCGTGCGGATGCCCGCATGGCGCACAACGCAGGACGGGCCCGGCCTCCATTCCGAAGACCAGGCCCGCGCAGTATCTCACTAGGACAAATCGCTAGTAGCGGCAGAAACTACTCCGCTGCAGCCTTTGGCCGTTTGCTGCCCTCTTTGCCGATATAGCCGAACAGATGGCCGCCGACCTTGCGGATCTGTATCTCCTCAGCCCCTTCGGTAATCCGGTAGCGGCGATGATGCCGGTAGATATGCTCGAACGGTTTATGGCGGGAGTAGCCGATGCCCCCGTGCACCTGCATCGCCGTATCCGCTGCCTGGCACACCATCCGGTTGGCCCTGTAGTTACACATGGACACCTTGTCCGACAGGTACCGCGCCACGTCCTGCTTCGACATCTGATCCATCTGCCAGGCGGTCTTGTACACAAGTGTGCGGATCAGTTCACAGTCCGTGTGCAGCTCCACAAGGGGAAACTGGATCGCCTGATTTGCCGCGAGCGGTTTGCCGAACGGCTTGCGGTCCTTGGCGTATTGCACGCTTTCATTGACGCAGTACTGGGCAGCTCCGACACCGGACGCTGCCTGACGAATCCTGTTCTCATGCACAAAGTGCTGAGCCAGCTGCAGGCCATGATCAATGCCGCCCAGATTGTCCGCAGCCGGCACCCACACATCCTTGAAGGCAATACGCGGATGATCCGTCGGCATGTTGAAGGTCCACAGATATTCCTCGATGTTCACCCCCGGAGCATCCATCGGCACGATGAAGCAGGTGATGCCGACCGCCGATCCGTCATCGCCTGATGTGCGCGCAAACACAAAATCATGGGTCGCCACGTGAACGCCCGTGTTCCACATCTTCATGCCGTTGATGAGATAGCCATCCACCCCGTCGCGGGTTTCCGGTACCGCACGGGTTTCCATCCATGTTGCATCAGACCCGTGATCCGGTTCGGTCAGTCCGAAGGCGACGCGAACGTCACCCTTGAGCGACCCTTCCAGATACTTCCCCTTCTGCTCTTCGGTCCCGAAGTCACGGAACATGAGGACGGTGGGAAAATTACCCACGATCGAACTTTCGTTCTGAAGGTCGTTGTGCAGACCAAGACCCTTGGCCGCAAGATGCTCGCGGATCACCGCCATGCCGAGATTGGACCCATCCTGTCCGCCATATTCCTTCGGCAGTGCGTAGCGCAGATGACCCGCAGCGTCAGCCCGCCGCCGCATCTCCCCGAGCAGCTCCTCCCAGTCATGCCGCGGCAGACCCTGATTGTCCCAGTCAGTCCGCGCATGCTCGCGGCGGTGATCAAAGAAGCGGATGTTGTCATCCTGCTGCTCCAACGGCTTGATTTCCTTTTCAATGAAGTCATCAAGCACGGCGAGGTAGTCGGTAATGTCCCTGGGGATTTCGAAGTCCATGGGTGCAGTCCTTCCTGAGTATGTGTTTTCAGGAGAAGTCTAGCGTGCTGTCCGCCGCGATTGCACACCATTCAGCTACCGGCTTCACTCCGAGCGAACACGGGTTAAGCCGTCTCGCGCATCAACATGCACAACGTGCGCCTTTCTATGGCTACGGCCCTTGCCGCCCACAACATATCGCCGTGAACGAACCCGGAATCACGCAGAGTCAGCGATTCGGACCCGCTTCGTTCACGGCATGATCCGTTTCGTAAACGACGACCGGCCAGATGGGAGAAACCCGCGGATTTCGCCAGGAGGCCGGTCCTCTTGATTCGGCCTTGCTATTCAGCGGCCCGCCGGGGAAGGTGCGCGCTCAATGGCCCGGCAGTCCCCTCCTCTCAATCGTTTTCAGCACTCGCAGACGCCCCGCGTGGACGCGGACGCACGCGTGTGGGCGCTGCTTGGGCCGACCAATACCGGAAAGACCCATCTCGCCATTGAGCGGATGCTTGGCCATGAGACAGGCATGATCGGCCTGCCGCTGCGGCTGCTCGCCCGGGAGGTCTATGACCGGGTCAAGGCAAGTGCCGGGCCACAGAACGTCGCGCTGATCACCGGCGAAGAAAAAATCATTCCCGACAATCCGCGCTACTGGGTCACCACGGTCGAGTCCATGCCCGTCGGCATCCCTGTCGATTTCGTCGCCATTGATGAAATCCAGCTAGCCGCCGACCCCGAACGTGGTCACGTATTCACCAGCCGCCTGATGCATATGCGCGGCGAACTCGAGACCCTGTTTCTCGGCTCCGACACCATTAAGGGCCGCATACGCGATCTCGTCAAAAACTGCCGCTTTGAACAGCGCCCGCGCTTTTCCGAATTATCCTACGCAGGCCCGAAGAAGATCACCCGCCTGCCCCGCCGGTCAGCCGTCGTGGCGTTTTCGTCTGATCAGGTCTACGCCATTGCCGAACTGATCCGCCGCCATCGCGGCGGCGCTGCCGTTGTAATGGGTGCCCTGAGCCCCCGCACGCGCAACGCACAGGTGGCGCTGTATCAATCCGGCGACGTTGACTTCATCGTTGCAACCGATGCCATCGGCATGGGTCTCAACATGGATGTGGACCATGTCGCCTTTGCCAGCCTTGAGAAGTTTGACGGTCGCCGCCACCGCGCCCTGAGCGCCGCCGAGATCGGCCAGATCGCGGGGCGGGCAGGCCGCTACATGAATGACGGCACCTTCGGGGTAACAGCGGACGCCATGCCGCTGGATGCCGAGCAGGTGGAAGAAATCGAAGACCATCGTTTCGAACCCACCCGCACACTGATGTGGCGAAACACGACCCTCGATTTCTCCTCCGTCGATAGCCTCTTCAAGAGCCTTGAACTGCCGCCACCGGCCCGCGGCCTCGTTCGGGCACGCCACGCCACCGACGCGGCGGCTCTGGCCCTCATGGCCCGCGACGAGCGGGTACGGCCTCTGGCCCGGGGGGATGAGGCCGTTACCCGCCTGTGGGAGGTCGCCCAGGTCCCCGACTTTCGCAAGGTGATGATCGATGAGCATGCCAGCCTGCTAGCCGGTATCTACGATCACCTCATGCGGGCGGACGGTACGTCCCCCGGCGTTATCCCGGAGGACTGGTTCTCCACCCAGACCAGCCGCACGGACCGTACCGACGGCGACATTGACACACTGGCGTCGCGTCTGGCGCATATACGCACATGGACCTATGTGGCCAATCGTGCGGACTGGTTAAATGATCCCGCGTATTGGCAGGGCGTCACGCGCGCAATAGAAGATAGGCTGTCGGACGCATTGCATGAGCGGCTCACCCAGCAGTTCATTGACCGGCGGACAAGTATGCTGCTCAAACGATTGCAGCTGAGAGAGGATTTAATGGCGTCAGTTAGCGCAGATGGCGAAGTCATGGTGGAGGGCGAGTTTGTCGGCCGCCTCGCAGGATTGGTGTTTGTGCCGGACCCCCGCGCTGAGGGACTGGATGGCAAAGCGCTGCGGGCAGCATCGGACAAGGCCGTAACCGGCGAAATCGAAACCCGCGCACGCCGCCTCGCAGCAGCCGCCGATGACGCCTTCGAGCTCACTGAGCACGGCCGCATCATGTGGGAGAACGCGCCGGTTGGCCGCCTTGTGGCTGGCGCCGACAAGCTGAACCCCAAGACCGACATCATCACCGGCGAAGAACTGCAGGCAGCAGACCGCCTGGCGGTCATCCAGCGTATGGATGCCTGGCTGACGGCACATATCACCAAAGTACTTGAACCGCTCATCAAGCTGCGCGATGCGGACGACGTCACCGGCCTGGCCCGCGGTGTGGCGTTCCGCCTTGTCGAAGCACTTGGCGCCATCCGCCGCGATGAAGCAGCGGAGGACATTACGTCCCTGGCCCAGCCGGACCGCGCCATGCTGCGCAAATACGGGGTGCGCTTTGGTGCCTTCTCCATCTTCATGCCGGCGCTCCTGAAGCCGGCACCGGCTCATCTCATCTTGTTGTTGCACGGGGCCGATGCCGCTCAGGGCGGCGCAATCGACCTGCCGACCCCGCCGGCACCGGGCCTGACATCTGCCGCCCTTGAGCCGAATGTCCCCGACTTCTTCTACCCGGCCTTGGGTTTCCGGGTATGCGGCCCACGCGCTGTCCGTCTGGATATGCTGGAGCGCCTTGCGGACGCCATCCGCCCGAAGATCGCAGCCCGCGCGGAGCTTGGCCAGGGATATGGGGGCGCCGGCTTCACAGCAGACGCCGACCTTATGTCGCTTGTTGGATGTTCCGGCGAAACGTTTGATGGCCTCCTGGCATCACTCGGCTTCAAGCCCCACAAAATCAGTGTGCGGAAGATGCCTGAGCCGGAACCGAAGGCTGCACCGGAAGCCGAGAGGGCGAAAGAAGACGCTGCGCCGTCACCGGCAGCAGAAACTGCAGATACCGTGACTACGACGACCCCGGATATGGCGGCGAAACAGGACGAGTCAGAGACAGCATCAGCGCCGGTTGAACCAGCCACTGACACCACGCCAGACCAGGTAGAAGCCGCCGACGCATCTGCTGATACGCCGCCCGCCCCGTCTGAGCCCGAGACAGCAGAAGCAGCCGCAGCGGCGGAGCCGGCGCCCGAGCAGAAAGCCGAAACACCAGCCGCCGCCGAGACGAGCAGCGATGCCCCGGGTGAAGAGACCACAAGCGAAGAAACCGCAGGCGAAGAAGCGGCCCAGTCGGACGAGATGGAAGAAATCGTTCTGTGGCGGCCCGCCCGCAGGGGCCGCCCCCCGGCAAACCGGAACCGCAATCGCGGAGGCGCCAGAGGCAAGGATGCGGCTTCGGGCGAAGCCTCCGGCGACGCGGACAAACCGCAGCGCGGCCCCCGCAGCCAGAAAGGCCGTCCCGCCGGTAAAGGCGGCAAGGCCAACAAAGGCAAAGCCGGTGGTCGGAAACAGGGCAAACCGGCCCATGCGACCGGGCGTCCGCCACGCGCAGACAAGCCGGTTGATCCCGACAGCCCCTTCGCTGTCCTCAGCCAGCTCAAATCCAAGAGCTAGAGCGTTTGGCGGACAAGCCAGATCCACAGGATGAGCGTCAGCGCATAGACCGCTGGATGTGGTGTGCCCGCTTCTTCAAGACCCGTTCAATCGCCGCGCGATTTGTCGGCACCGGCAAACTCAGGGTCAACGGAGCCCGTGTCACCAAGGCAGCCCACCAGGTTCGGCCGGGAGACGTCCTCACCTTTCCGCTGGGTGAGCGTATCCGGGTGATTGAGGTTCAGGGGTTCGTTGAAAAGCGCGGCTCAGCCAAGATTGCCGTCACGCTGTATGACGATCAAAGCCCGCCGCCGCCTGACAAGAGCAAGCGGGCGCCCGCACCACACAATCCAAAACCGGACGCGGCACCTGACGGCCGGGCCCGCGCCAAGCTGCGGCAATTGAAAGCGCAGTAGCCGGATACCATATGGAAAATTGCGGATAACCCCCCTTATTCCCTCGCTTTTTTGTGAATTACAGGTCTGCGCAGATGGCGTAAAGACATGGGGCAGAAGGGCTTGCGGCCCTGGCCATCCTGTTCGTATAAGCGCTGCGGAATTTACGAACGAGGCCTCGCGCCCGGCATTCGGCCTTGCGCGCAGACCACTTGGAGCACCACCGAATGACTTACATCGTCAATGACCTCTGCATTAAGTGCAAATATACAGACTGCGTCGAGGTATGCCCGGTGGACTGCTTCTACGAAGGCGAGAACATGCTCGTCATCGACCCGGATGAGTGCATCGACTGCGGCGTGTGCGAGCCAGAATGCCCTGCGGAAGCCATTAAGCCGGACACTGAAAGTGGTCTTGAGAAATGGCTGGAAGTGAATGCCAAGTTTGCTGCGGTCTGGCCGAACATCACGGTCAAGAAAGACGCGCCCGCAGATGCCGATGACTTCCTGACTGTTGAAGGCAAGTTCGAGAAGTTCTTTACCGAGGCTCCCGGCACCGGTGACTAGTTCGCCCGTTAACCCTGTTTTGACAGCACCTCGCCTGTTCGCAGGCTGATCTTCCCTATGCTGAGGGTCGAAGGCTTTATTTTTAGCCATTTTTGGTGTATGCTTTTTCTATTCCGTGGGATTTTTCCCACGCTTTGACTGGGCGTATCCGGTCAAAGGCTTGAGGCGTTTTATCGACTTATCTGGCATGGTGCCCGCCCAAATCCGGTTTTCTTGGCGGAATACTGGGGTTTTTGGGCAAATTGCCTTGCGGCAAACAACCATCCGGAAGCCCGGTACCGTCATACTCGCGACAGGCCAATTGCATGGGCTTGGATGTTGATCCGGGCCGATGGGCCATATCTGCGGGCCTGACGTGACGCCTGCAGGCAATTCGTGTTGACCCGTGCGGGGCGCCGGATTTGATATCCGTGCCCTCCCGTCACGCAGTTTGGGACTGAGCATGGCCGCTAAGAAGAAGACCGCATCCAAGAAATCGGAATTCAAGGCGAATGATTTCGTCGTTTATCCCGCCCATGGCGTTGGCAAGATCACCGGCGTCGAAAAGCAGGAAGTTGCCGGCCATAAGCTGGAACTCATCGTCATCAACTTCGAAAAAGAAAAGATGACCCTGCGCGTTCCCGTCACCAAGGTTGAGTCCGTTGGCATGCGCCGCCTCGCTGCAGACGATGTGGTGGGCCAGGCCATCAAGACACTTAAGGGCCGTGCCCGCGTCAAGCGCACCATGTGGAGCCGCCGCGCGCAGGAATACGAAGCCAAGATCAATTCCGGCGATCTGATCGCCATCGCCGAAGTAGTGCGTGACCTGTACCGGTCCGACAAGCAGCCCGAGCAGTCTTATTCAGAGCGCCAGCTCTATGAACAGGCGCTTGAGCGCATGGCGCGCGAAGTCGCAGCAGTCGAGAAGTCCACCGACGATGAAGCCGTGACCAAGATTGAAAGCACGCTTGAGAAGGCACCAAGCCGCAACAAGCCTGAAAAAGAAGACGAAGAGAAAGCGGCATAGTCCCCACTCTCCTCGCAGGTATACTGCCGACACATTGAATGGCCCGGATTGCGTGAAAGCAGTTCGGGCCATTTTATTTGCAGATTCGCAAAGTAATCCGCTGATTTGCGAAATCGGCAGATGATCCACCCGCCCACCGCCACCGTATTACCTAGGAATACAGGAGTTTTCCTGCCCTCGGGCCACGACCGGTCAAGGGAAATGGAAACGGGGAGTGGTGCTCACGATGGCGGCAACAGCGGCGGTGTCCTCACAGGGATCCGAAAGAAAGTTCATTCGCAAGGCCATGAAAGCCCCGCTTCTTGAGGCGGACCATGAACTCGAACTGGCCCGGGCGTGGCACGACCACAAGGACGAAAACGCCCTCCACGAGCTGACATCAGCCTATATGCGCCTGGTCATTGCCATGGCCGCACGCTTCCGCATTTACGGCCTGCCCATGGGCGACCTGGTGCAAGAAGGCAATGTCGGTCTGATGCAGGCCGCCCAGCGCTTTGACCCTGACCGCGGTGTGCGCTTTTCCACCTATGCCTCATGGTGGATACGCTCCTCAATCCAGGACTACATCCTGCGTAACTGGTCCATCGTGCGCACCGGCACCACAGCCGCACAAAAGTCGCTGTTCTTCAATCTTCGCAGGCTGCGCGCACTCATCAATGACGGCGGCAGCGCCACCATGACGCCGGAAGGCCGCACCTTCGTGGCGACACAGCTGCGCGTCCCCATCCGCGACGTGGAAAGCATGGAGTCACGCCTGTCGGCTTCAGACCGGTCTCTGAACGCAGCCGTACCGGGCATGGATTCAGGCGAAGGCGGCTCCATGGAGTGGCAGGACCTTCTCGCCGATGACCGTCCGGACCCGGAAGACAAGACGACAGAATCCCATGATGCAGACGTCCGCCGCCGCTGGCTGGCCCGCGCCCTCGATACACTGGCTGAACGCGAACTGTTCATTATCAAGCGTCGCCGCCTCAGTGAGGAAGGCGAAACCCTTGAATCGCTGGGCAAGGAACTCGGCATCTCCAAGGAACGCGTCCGTCAGGTCGAGCATCAGGCACTCAACAAGCTGCGAGCCGCCCTGCTGAAAGAAACAGACGATGTGGATGCTCTGGTAGACGGTGCCTAGGCAGCAACGCGCCCACGCGCCTATTCGACAACCAGCTTGACCATCTGGCCCGCCTGAACCTGCTCACCGTCTTGAAGGCCATTGAGCACGCGGAACCGCTTCTCAGGCACATTGCTGAACGCGGATTTTGCCGCCAGTGAGGCCACGCTTTCTCCGCGGCGGACCTTATGTGTGGTGATGCGCAGCGGCGTGGCGGCGGCGGCCTGCTGTGCGTTGAGCCGGGTAAAGCTCAGCACCATGTCCCGAATGCCGGCTTCCAGGCGGTCTGTTTCATTCGGCGGCGTGGCAATCAGGAACCGGAAGACGCTGCTGCTGTCGCCGGCATCGTAAGCAACCAGCCTCACATCCTTGCCCTTGACCCGCGTCACGCCGGTGGCGGTTGGAATACCGTTGACGTCAATGGCCTCAATCTGGCTGAGACGTGCATCCCGGGCCCAGACCTTGGTCAGATACTCAGCCATGTTGCCCGCGCCCTTGCGGGCCGCGCTGTCGAACTTGGCTTGCGCACCGGAGGGGTGACGGGCGGTCACAGCTGACGACGCATTCGTCATCTGGAATCCGTCAGGCACCTCGAAGGCAAAGCGCAGCTCAGGATGAATGAACCGCTGGCCGCGCACATAGCCTTCCTTCGGATCATCGCCATACAGCATGCCGTCTATGGCGGCGAAATGGGTGTCTTCGCCCCTCGCCCGAACGCCACGACCAAGCCCGGTGGCATTGGCCTGCGCCAGCGTATCGCGGACGCGCTGCCCGGTTGCCGGGTGCGAGGCCAGCCAGTCCACCCGGTCGGCGTCATAGCGCGCGCCCTGCAGTTGTGCATGCAAGGCACTCTGTGCGCCGAGCGATCCCAGAAACGACGGTGCCGCATATGGGTCATAACCGGCCCGCACCAGCATCTCGAGCCCGACTTTGTCGGCTTCGTTTTCCTGGTCGCGTGAATAGTCCGCAAGGAAACCGGACGCGCCTATGCTGAAAATCTGGTTCACCAGATCACTGCCGACGGCAACCCCAAGCACTGCGCCCAGCAGCGTTGCCCCAATGGCCCGGTTCTGACGCCCCTGCCCATGGCGCTGTGTCACATGCGCGACTTCATGGCCGATCACGCTGGCAAGCTCGGCTTCGGAGTTGGCCAGTGCCACAAGGCCACGCGTCACATAGACGTATCCACCTGGCAGTGCGAAGGCGTTCACCACCGGGCTGTTGAGAACCGTTACCCGGAACTCCTCGTTAGGTAGCGAAGAAGCCCCGGCGATACGCGTCGTCACCCGTGCCACATAGGGCCCCACCCTGGGGTCATCATAAATGCCGCCGTACTGCGCAACGATCTGCTCATGGGCGCTGGCACCCTGACGGCGCTCACTGTCGGATATCTGCGCCTGCGCTGCCAAGAGCGGCATGAGCAGATAGGCAAGGATGGCAGCACCCCAAAGGCGGATGCCCGGCTGTGCCAGGGCGGCACTCATCTCAACACCTCGATTTGCTCCGGATGCGTCGCATCAATACTCGGCCCGTTGAACAGGCGGACCCATCCCCGCGCGCGCACCACGCGACCTTCATAGGCAGTGGGGTCAATGCCCGCATCACGAAACAGCTTCATGTCCCTAGGGCTGATCGTGACGGTGAAGTCATCGCGGTAATTGGTGCCGAAGTTAAGATAGGCCCTGCCGTTGATAAGCTTGGCTTCACGCACGCGCCCTTCAATCAGCTCATACGACCCTTCGCGGGCATTGAGGCGGTCAAGCTCATTGGCATTGACGATGCGGTAGGTATCAAGCGCCCACATGCCCAGTCCCTCTTCGCGCGCCGCCGCTTCGCGTGCTAGGAGATCTGCCACACAGGCGCGGTTGTCCGGAAACGTATAGACCCGCGCCAGTCCGCGCCGCAGCATCTCTCCCTGAAACCAGATCGTCCCGCCCTGCCCGTCACGCACATAGGTATGCGCCAGGCGGCGGCCGTGCCGGTCTTCATCAGACCCGCCGGACCACAGAACAACATCACGCCGCGAGGCAATATCAACCGCCGCATCCCGCGCTTCCTGCGCCAACGGCCACTCAGCGAAGTTACGGCGGCCCAGCGGCAGTTTCGGCGCCTGAATGCCCACCATGCGTACCTCGCTGCGGTCATCCAGCACGATGGTATCGCCGTCGACGACCTCTATGACGTCAAAGGCCCGGCTCGTATCTGACGGGGGCATACCGCAACCAGAGGCCTCTCCATCCATTGGAACCGGCGCTTTTGCCGTTCCAACGACAGTGTCAGCACCTTCTTCACCGAGCAGAATACTCGCCACCGCAAGCACGCCCAGAATGACCGCTCCAAAAAGTGATACCTGTCTTTTCATGTGGCCCTTCAGCAACTTAGCCGGTTCCGCATGGCTGGGTTTTCATGCTGCAATTGCACAAAAGGGCCCGATGCCCGTAAACTCCACCCGGGTTTGAATTGGATACCGCCCATTGAGCGGCGGCATCAGGGGAATATCAAGTGAAACATCTACTTTCAGGTCTGGCCGTAGCTGCCTTGGCCCTTACCACCTCTCTTGGCGCAGCAACGTCTGCCAGCGCTGAAAGCCTTGCAGAAGCGCAGCCGTCCCACCTCTATGTGGGCGCGGGTTTCTTTGACATCAGCCACAGCTCCGAGTTCGCCTCGGCGGCTTTCGATGTTGGGTACATCCCTGACTACAACATCATCTGGGAAATCCGCCCCCTGGTCGGCCTTATGGTGAATACGGACAGTGCGGTTTTTGGCCATGTCGGCCTGTCACGCACCTTTTATCTGACAGACAACATTGTCACCCGCATCCAGTGGGGCTTCGGCGCCTACAGCCAGGGCAATTCCATTGACCTCGGCCAGGTATTCGAGTTCCGTGAACAGCTGGAAATCGGCTACCAGTTCGACAATGGTGACATGCTCTCAGCCTATGTCTGGCACCTGTCCAACGCCGACATCGCAGATGACAATCCCGGCGTGAATACCGCAGGCATCCACTACTCGTTCAGCTTCTAAATCCACTGAACCACCTCAATATGAAGAGCCCGCGGGGATCATGTCCCCGCGGGCTTTCTTTTACGCAAAGCACCCAGCCTAGTTAAACGGCACTGACAAGGTACCGCCAACAGTCCAGCCGCTCAGATCAGATCCGATCCCGAAATACTGGGTGTTGAGACTAAGCGACGTGCCGCCATGGGTTGCAAAAGTCAGCCCCGGTGCGACCGCCAGGCCGAAATAGTCGCTCTCGGTCGTTGGCACCTGACCGCCCTGGCTATCGCGGTCGGAGAAGACATAGGAGCCAATCAGACCCAGTGAGGGTTCGATAACGGCAAAGGTCTCCGTCTTGTCCAGCGTCATGCCGATAGTGGGGCCTAGCGCCAGACGACCACCCCAAACATCCGTGCTGCCGACGACAGTTCCTGCCGAGTTTGTATAGGCATCACGCTGTGACCACGTGGACGACACACTGGTGGTATGGCGCACCCACACCACCGAGTTGAGGGCTTCAGTACCGGATGCGGAGAGTGTGACATTGAACTTGTCTGCGTCATATGACCCGGTCGATGTGGTCACGCGGATGTCACTGTCAGACCAGCCATAGCTGGTGCCTGCACTCAATGTCAGACCGTCTACAAGGTAGCTGGCATAAAGACCGACCCCATAGCTGCGCGAATCCACCTTGAGATTGTTCACGGAAGACTTGGTGTCCGACCAGGCTGTCGTGACGAATACACCTATTCTGATGTCTTCCCAGAAATCGCGGTGAACACCCGCCCCGATCATGATCGTGTCACCTTCCTGGCGGGAGGCATCGTCCTGAGAAAAGTCCGTATAGGACGCCCGAACCCAGGCGACCGTTTTCTTGTCGAGTGCGGTGCGGGCAGAGAGAGGCGGCAACGAAGAACTGTCCGGATTCTGCTCATCAAAGTGCCGCACGATTGCATTGAATTCGCGATCGAACCGGTCCACAGCTGGAGCACCGGTAAAGTAGTTGGCAGCTTCCGGGTTTGGACGGCCCCGCTTCAGCAGGTCGAAAGTCTCTCTGATTTCATTCTGAACAGCTTCCAGCTCAGCGCGAGATTCAGACGACTTCCCATACAGCTCGCCCAGCGCTTCATCTATCTGGGCAATCTCGGAATCCATGCGCCTCTGGAAACCGGCATCCGCATCCACATCGACGCCGTACATTTGTCGGACAAGGGCCGCTTCCCGGTCAAACGGAGGGTTGCGCTTACGCTCTTCATAGTACTTACGAGCGTCGTTGGCATTCTCGATGTCCTGGTCAATCGGCTCCAGCTCCTTTTCCAGCTCATGTTCACGCTGCCGCAGCTCGGCAAGCCGCTTCTCAAGAGCCGCACGTTCATTCTCCGGAACCGGGATGAACTGAGGCGGCGGACCATCACCAAACTGCTCGTCCCAGTACTCCTGCTGGAGACGGGCTTCTTCCTCCCACATTTCCTGTTCGAGCCGGTCCAGGTTGACGCGGTTGGTTTCATGCGCGTTGTCGGTGACCGTAATCACCTGCTGTGGTGTCAGGTCATTGCCACCGGCAGCCTCAGCGCCCGGGCCAGATACGCAGGTGAACGAAACACTCGCTGACCCGCCCCCCTGCGCATTCACCGCGCCGCTGATGGTAAAGGTGCCCGTCGAGGGAAATGTGAAGCTCCCCGATCCCGTCGTATTGTTGAGGAAAAGCAGCAGATTGCTGCCGGGGTTCACGTCAATAGCCACCGAGAGAACCAGCCCCGTCGCTGTTGCGGTGATCACATCACCCACGAAGAAGGTTCCTGCCTGGTTGACGTTCGCCGCCCCGCCCGCAGGCGCCGTGCGGTTGAAACCGGAAACGTTCCCCCCATTACAGGACGTGGCGGCCTGTGCCGCCGCCGGTGTCGCGCCCGCTGTCATGAAGCAGGCAGTCGATGCG
>Ga0207422_1001260_pt1 | contig 53866 bp, 61 predicted proteins | sample MarCyaLeptolynsp_FD_187757 | JGI IMG/M metagenome (GOLD analysis project Ga0207422, IMG submission 187757) | Marine cyanobacterial communities from Panama - species 1 Leptolyngbya sp. (SPAdes) | ecosystem: Environmental > Aquatic > Marine > Unclassified | place: Panama: Panama City | collected... | reverse complement strand
TTTTCAAAAAATTAATGAAATCTCCAAATCGATCAGCCATTAATGACATACACTCTTCAAATTCTTCAGTATCACGCACTATACTCTTCACTTCACACTTAAAAGTCATGCGCTTACGTGCAAACAAATGTTCTGCTTGGTCTTCCGATTCAATCAGCATCACACTCATCTGTTTGCCTATTTTAAAATTTTCTGTATGTTCTGAAAGATCGCTGACATAAACGATAAAATAATTATTATCGTCTAGCACGAAAGGTGCATAACTTGCCGTCGCAATACCTTCACTATTAGCTGTAGCAAGTTGCAACGACTTAAAAGCATGCAGAAAATCTCTGGCTTCTTGTGCAACGTCTTTTATTTCTTTTTTTGCAGCACTCATAATTTTCTCCTAAAGTAAAATAGAATGTTTCTTATTTGAGATTAATTTAATAAATAATTCATGTAAGCAAGCGATACATTAAAAATCTAAACTAAATGTAACCTTTACATTTCTTGCTACCCCAAAATTACCCACCCCACCTTCTGTATTTGTTCGGTATCTTTTATTACCAACATTATCTATTCCAAACCGGAGCACAGAATTTTGTAATTTAGAGTTATCAAAAGGACGCCAGTTTGCCCATACATCTTGCACAAAATAACTATCAAATCTTTCCGGGACACCATTAGCACTTAAATCTGTATTTAAACCCAATCTTTCATCAACATGTTGACCACGCCAGCCAAAATCCAGATTGTATTTAGGAACAGCAAAGTTGGCAGACACAGTTAAAGTGTCGCCTGGAAGGTTATATATAGGTCTTTTTTGCCTTGACACTTGGTCCACCAAAGGACTAGTTGATGGAACCCCGCCATTAACGAAGGGTATTTGGTCATCATTAAGAAAATAACCTTCGATTTCTCCATCAATTTCAGAATAACCAATATTTACAGAGAAATTTTTTCGTGCGTAATTGATTTCAACCTCAAAGCCATCCCTGTCTTCTTCTGTCAGTTGCAGACCAGGATTGTCAGGGTCATTATTAAGAAACTCCAGTACATTTCTCACTTTTGTATCGAAGAATGTAAGCTTGGCAAGTAATTTATCATTGCCTAATAAATTGTCTTTTTGAATAAGCAAGCCTATATCATTATTCACTGACTTTTCTGGTTTAAACAAACTTCCACATGCACTTGTTGTAGCAAAGGGTTCTTCTGTAATTCCACCTGTACAACGACTAAATCCACCAATTGCAAAGTATTCATCAACCTTAGGCGGACGATACTGTTCCCAATAATTATAAAAAACTGTAAACGGTGTTTTACCAATTTTATATGAAGTACTTAGACTTGGCAGAAAAATATCAAATGACTCTGAAGTATCCTGATCGACACTTCTAAGCAAATCAACAGTATTATTTATACCTTCGCCGAAGGTCACACGCGTATGGTTATAATCCCAACGCATACTAGGTGTGAGCGTGAAATTTCCTAACTGAATTTCATTTACAAAATAAATTCCATATTGTTGGTATATGCCACTTGGTTGCGCTCGATTACCAAACGAATCTGGCATAAGTGATATATCTACTTGACTTGTTTCGCGCTCACTGTACTCCCCATCAATACCCAGGGTTATAATATTCGACACTGAACCTAACTCAACAAGCCCAGTATTTTTAACGTCAAACGACCAAATATCATATTCAAATGTTTCAATATCTCCAGTTGGATCTGAGGCAGCAATACTCGCCTCCTGCCCTTCTAGTATTCCCTGGAGTATATCTTTAATTACAGGATTAGTTTCTTCCAAAACAGACTGTCTAAGTTGCTCAACCCTAGCTAAACTATCTAGGAAAAATTGATTATCACCTTGATCTACATCGGTCACATGAATATCCGAGTAACCAACTGTTAATTTGAAATCAATTAAATCACTTATTGGGTTATATAAAAACTTTCCAGTGTAAGTTTTATCATCTGAATCTCGATCTACTGTACCGAAACCACCTAGCCCACTAACACGTGTATCAAATGGTTCTATACCCGATGTTAAATATCTTGAGAAAGATAATCCAAGTGTGATGTCATCATTAGGGTAATACTCTAACTTAGCCAAACCACTACTAGGCACTGTACTTGAAGCAGCCAAATTATTTGAGGTAGCACCAATGCCTGAACCAGTTAAATTATAGTCATTAGCTTCACGATCTGTAATATTAAATAGTAAATCTAATGATTTAGTAGGTGCTGCAAACAAAGTTAAGGAGTTAACACGCTCGTCATTATTAAAGCGGTGTCCGACTTTAGTATTAACGCCAAACGATTGACCTGGTTTCAAAAAATCAGAAGCATCTTTAGTTTCCATTTCTACAACACCACCGAGTGCACCACTGCCAATTGCTGTGGTTGCTGCACCGCGCGTAACTTCTATGCTTTTTAATAATTCAGGTTCTACGAATGTTCCCCCAAAGCGATATTTCTCAAAGTTCTTTATTGCTCCATCAAGTTTAATAATGACATCTTCATTATTGCCGAAACCACGAATATCTATATCAATACCACTTGACCTAGGCCCACCACTCAAAGACACACCGGGAATATCATCGATGATTTCAAATATATTGCCTGCTTGACGTTTTTCAATTTCTTCAAGACTAAAAGAAGTACTTGTTCTTGTCGGATTAATAATAACGGGCGGATCTAGAACTGCCTCTACTTCTATTGCATCCATAATAAATTCTGTTTGTTGATCTGCATGAACAAACAAACTTATTGAACACAAAATTATTATTAATAGTAAAAAATGTATCGCCATACCATTAGGCTACAAATAACTAAAATAAAAAATGAAGGCATTCATCTCACGATCAATGCCTTCTCAATCAAAGAAAAGTTAAATTACGCAGGGTTTACATTTTTTTGTCTTTTACGGCCGAATACACCAAAACCTAATAATCCACTCAAGAACATCCAAGCGGCTGCAGGTAGTGGTACTGGTGAAGAAACTGCGCCAATATCTGCTGCGATATTAGTTAAGCTCACACTCGATGCCGCACCAGTGAAACTGAACAGGTACGATCCTGCACTAGTAATCAAATCCCATAACAGTAATGACTCAACATTGTCACCTAAACCTGGGATAGGTACTCTTGAAAGTTCTATACGTGATTGCGTAGGTGCCATACCATTCAAAGTAATGTTTGAATAATCAAATTCATTACCCGAAGATGTTAGCTGTAGTGCCACTTGTGTAGGCCCTATTGGTTCTTGTCCTTCCATCAAAAGAGACCAACCTAAAACGGCAGTTGGGCTGTAAATATTTCCGCTTCCTACCGGTATAGGTGTTCCCGATGTCACGGAAACAATAGATGCTGTGGTATTAAATGAACCAACATCAGGTGTGCTATCAGGTGTAGGGCTAAAACCAGGACCTGGTGTGTAAGTTTCAAATACATCCCACTCCGCATACATAGTACCTGCATCACCTCGAGACCAACCTCCCCAGCCATTGCTATTAGAGCTCGGTGTGTCGAAGGCAGCATAAGATGTACTCGTAGCAACAAGTGCTATGAAAACTGCGATATTTCTAAATTTAAGCATTAAACTGCTCCTGTTTTTCGATTGACCTCTCTCCTTCCCAGAGACGACCGTCAAACAAGATATTTTTGAAATAAGGTTTTAGCTTCAGTCCCACACTGCATATGTAAGTAATTGCTACTTACATCACTAATCCTTGGACTAGATTATGATATAAATGAGAATGATTATCAATACTATTTAATATCTTTTCCCATCTTATTTTGAAAATCCACAACAAACCTGTACTGTCGACCACAATGGATAATGATTTCTTTCTGCCCTCTTTTTAAAATTTTTACTTCTATTTTTAATTCCCCATAGCCATCATGTGCTAATAAATCATTGTACAAATCTAATATTTTTTGAGATACATTATCTAACTCTATGTTTTTATTAAGTAATAGGCTATTCTTTTCCATATGCTTTAACTTCTGGGGTTAATTATAATAGATTGCAAATAAGAATCATTCGTATTAATATCATAAACTGATTCCATTCATCTGGCTAGCAAAATTGAATAACAATCCACTTAAAAAAGCAGGGCTAAAAACAACACTTCCTCGATTAAAAATTATTGAGGCACTCGAAAGCTCTGATCATGGTCACATGAGCGCTGAAGAAATTTACAGGTCACTAAGGGGGGATGGCAGTGATATTGGTTTGGCCACCATCTATCGAGTACTTACACAATTAGAAAACGCACAGATTATAAGGCGCCAACATTTCGGAAATGGCCAGGCCAAATTTGAAATAGAAACAGGTGACCACCATGATCATTTAATATGTGTAAGATGTGGCAAGGTTGTCGAGTTCCATGACCAAAAAATAGAAGCATCACAAAATCAAGTCGCGAATGAATTTGGTTTTACCATTAAAGACCACCAAATGGTTCTTTATGGCATTTGTGACGATGAAAAATGTAAGGTTATTTAGCCACAATAATTACAATTCATCTTTCACCCACCTTTAGCTTTTTTCTCTACCTTACAATTGCTAAGCCTATTCCTTGTCAACCAAATAGTATTTTATACGTTTTAATTGGCATGGAGCGCACACTTGTTTTGCACTCTATTAAGCGGGCTTCTTTAACCCACTAGAAGCTCAGCCTTACAATTAAAAGCCTTAATGGCAAGGAGCAGTCGCTATGTTAAGACGTTTCGTCAAGTTATCTGCTTGTGCAGGCATGCTCGTTTTGTTGTCTTTTTCGAGCAATAGTTTCGCCGGTGATGTTTATGGCAAGCTAGGTTATGGTCATCACCCATTTCATATAGTGATCGGTTACAGTGGCCACAATAGGCATTATGGTCATAGATACCATAAACATCGTAAACATTATTATGTTCCAAGGCATCACCACCACTATCGTCACCATAAACATTATTACAAACATAGAGGACATTACTATAATCCTCCAAGAAGATATTGTCGTTCACGTTATTAACAAAATAAAAGCCTTTTGAATATTCAAAAGGCTTTTTTACTTTATTAAACTAGTAATTTAAAAAAAGATGATACCTAAACATTACTAAATACATTTTTATTAATATATTCAGCCTATATGTAAGCAATCTTGTGATTTAACGATCTAATACTTAACAACGAAATTTTACTAGCATAAAGCGTAGTTAAATTAAGGAGAAAAGATATGCAGCACCATCTTAGCAAATTAATAAAAATAAGTATTTTACTAGGGTTGTTATTATTTTCTGGGAATAGCTTTGCCAGCAAGGCTTACCACTACGTGCCATTAGGTATTGTTGTTGGCTATCTAGCTGCGCACCATCACTATAAACACGCCCACCATAGGAGTTATAGTAAGCGCTACTATGGTTACGGTCGCGGGCATCATAGAAGTTACTATGGCCATGGTTACAAAAGACCTTACTATAGTAAACGCTACTATGGTCATGGTTATAAAAGGCCTTACTATGGTAAACGCTACTACAATTATGGTTATAGAAAGCGCCACTAATATAGCAGTCTACAAAAAAGCATTACTGATTATGCGCTAAATAGACAGCAACTAAGTCAGTTACAAAAACAAAGGCAAACTTTATGTTTGCCTTTGTTTTATTTATATATGCCACATAAATTATTTACTATTTTTTATGGCGTAGCTCACGTCAGCTGCCTGTCGATTTTGCCAAACATCATGCACTCTAAAAATTTTAGCCCCTGCATTTACACCTAAAGCAGTTGTTGCACAAGTGGCAGGCATACGTTGCGCCGGATCTTCAGTCGAACAGATCTCACCCATGAAGCGTTTACGACTTGTCCCTAAAAGCACCGTATAGTTGGTATCACAAATTTGATGCAATTGCTTTAAAAGTTCAAGGTTATGCTGCGTACGTTTTCCAAAACCTATACCTGGATCTAGAATAATATTTTCTTTAGCCAAACCTAAAGATTCAACCTTTTGCGCCTGCTCAAGGAGAAAAGCTTTAACTTCTTGCGCAGCATCTTCATAAGTTGGATTATCTTGCATATTATGTGGACGGCCTTGCATATGCATAATGCAATAAGGCACATTTCGAGTTGCTACTAGTTTCATAAGGTCGGCATCATCAGTGCCACCCGTTACATCATTAACAAAACCAGCACCAGCATCAAGTGCCACTTCAGCAACATCACTTAAAGTGGTATCAATACTAATAAGTACATCACCAGAAATTTCATTCGACAAAGTGGAAATCACATCAAGTACACGGCGTTTCTGCTCAGTCGCATCTACTCTTTCAGAACCTGGGCGCGTTGATTCACCACCGATATCAATAATATCAGCGCCCTCAGCTACCATTTCCAGGCCACGCACAACTGCATCTCTGGTACTAACGTAACGGCCACCATCAGAGAAACTATCAGGCGTGACATTCAAAATTCCCATTATTAGCGGACCAGGTTTAGAAAGAACATTACTCATTATTGTTGCTCAGTATTAATACGATTAATAGTTATTGAATTACCAATACCAATGTTCATTAAATCATATCCCATGACAACTTCACCAGGGTAATTATTTTTTATCTCAGCTATAACTTGCTCATCAGACACACCGAATAACAAGACATGGTTCAGTACCGTCATACGCGGTGATGTTTTATTAAGTATTCGACTCATTTGTTCCGGATTAGTATGATAAGCAACAACACTGGCAAGGCGCTTATTTCTTTTTAACAAGGCTGGGCTTGCTGCTGTAATCTCATGAACTAACAGGTCAATGCCCTGTGAATATTTAACTATGTTTTCTGAGTATGTCGTATCACCTGAAATAACGACGACACGATCTCCAAACTCAATTCTATAACCCAGCGCAGGCTCCACTGGCGCATGTTCAACTAGAAATGAACGTATTGTTACTCCATCCTGCTGAAAAACAATTTCTTCACTTATTTCTTTGCTATCTATTCTGGCAAGATCACTATTTAAATTAACATTCTTCTCACGATACGAGATATCCGCCGCATATGCTTTTCTTAGGTTTTCTACTAGATTATGTGTTCCTTGCGGCCCATTAACATTAAGCATTCCTTGACGTTGCCATACCCAACCTGTTATCCACAAATCATCCAGGCCGGATATATGATCAGAATGCAAATGTGTTAAAAACACTTTATCGATCATATTTGGTGTAATGCCTGCCTGCTGAAGGCGAATTACCGCACCTCTTCCGACATCAAATAAAAAATTATGCCCGCCCGCTTTAACCAATGTTGCCGAGCCAAAACGCTCTATACTTGGGCGCGGGGTTCCAGTACCTAGCAGAAGCACTTCCAGGTAATCTGCATAAAGATTATTTTGAAAAATAAGAAGAACTAGAAATACTAGCGCGCGCATGATCTTGCTACGCACTCATAATTTAGAAAAAGACATGACTATTTACCCACCTTAAGCACTGCCAAAAATGCAGCCTGTGGCACTTCCACACTACCAATTTGCTTCATGCGCTTCTTACCTTCTTTTTGCTTTTCTAATAACTTCTTCTTACGCGTAATATCACCACCATAACATTTAGCCGTCACATTTTTACGCAATGCTTTGATAGTTGTACGCGCAATAATTTGCGTACCAATAGCTGCTTGCACTGCTACATCGTACATTTGCCTAGGAATGAGGTCCTTCAACTTAACCGCGAGTGCATTACCATAAGTACGCGCATGATCAGAATGAACAATGACCGACAATGCATCCACACGTTCACCGTTAATTAAAATATCCAGCTTCACCAATGGTGCTGCAGCAAAATGTGAATGCTGGTAATCAAATGAAGCATAGCCCCTGCTTACCGACTTTAACCGATCAAAGAAATCCAACACAACTTCGTTTAAAGGAATATCAAAAGTAATGCCGACCTGGCTACCATGATAAACTAGATTTTTTTGCACCCCACGTTTTTCTATACATAGCGTAATAACGTTACCCACATACTCATGCGGCACAAGAATATTGGCAGTAATAATAGGTTCGTGAATTGAATCTACTTTATTCGTTGGTGGCAATTCCGATGGATTGTGAATATTCAGTATCTCGCCATTAGTTAAATGGATTTGATAAACAACGGTAGGCGCAGTAGTTATTAAATCCAAATCATATTCACGCTCAAGTCGCTCCTGAATAATTTCCATATGCAGCATACCCAAAAAGCCACAACGAAAACCAAACCCTAGTGCTTGCGATGTTTCAGGCTCAAAACTAAAAGAGGCATCATTAAGCTTAAGCTTATCTAATGCGTCCCTGAAACTTTCATAATCATCAGAGTTAACTGGAAAAATACCAGCAAACACATTTGGATTTACTTCTTTAAATCCTGACAGCGGCTCTTCTGCAGGGGATTCTGATGCTGTTAATGTATCACCTACTTTTGCACTCGATATATCTTTGATGCCAGAGATCAAGAAACCAACTTGCCCGGCTGATAACTCAGAGCGGTCTTCACGTTTGGGAGTGAACACGCCAAGTTTTTCCACTTGATAACTACGCCCGGTAGACATTGAAATGATTTTTTGTTTTGGCTTAAGACAACCATCAAACACACGCACCAAAGTGATCACGCCGACGTAACTATCAAACCAGGAATCAATAATTAGTGCTTTGAGTGGTTTTTCAGGATCCCCTTGTGGTGGCGGTATATTTGTTACCAATGCTTCTAATACATCCTGTACGCCTTGCCCGGTTTTGGCACTTGTTAATATGGGATCAGTAGCATCAATACCAATCACTTCTTCAATTTCTTCACATACACGGTCAGGGTCCGCTGCAGGTAAATCAATTTTATTCAGAATCGGTAATACTTCCAATCCAAGCTCTACTGCGGTGTAACAGTTGGCAACACTTTGTGCTTCTACACCTTGAGAAGCATCGACGATCAGTAACGCACCTTCACAGGCCGCAAGTGAGCGTGAAACCTCATAAGAAAAATCTACATGTCCAGGAGTATCAATGAAGTTTAGCTGATAAGTATTTCCATCTTTGGCTTTATACGGTAACGACACCGCTTGAGCTTTAATCGTAATGCCGCGTTCTTGCTCAAGATCCATAGAATCCAGCACCTGTGCATGCATCTCACGGTCGCTTAATCCTCCACAATGTTGGATAAAGCGATCCGCAAGCGTCGACTTGCCATGATCAATATGCGCAATAATGGAAAAATTCCGTATGTATTTCATGCAGGAATGAGTAAAAAATAATCCAATTCAATAAAAAAGCGGGCTATTTAAGCCCGCTTATCATACTACGCAATTATGAGGTAAGTGTAAGAGAACTGCTACTCTTCTGCATTCGGCATTTTAAGTGCCAGGAACTGTGGTCCTTGGCGGCGCTGAATTAAAATGGAAGCAAATTTACCTTCCGGTAGCTTTTCAACCACCTCTTTCAATTGCTTTACTGTTTCAATTTTTTCGCCATTGATGAGTTGTAATACATCTCCTTTACGAATGCCGGCAGATTTCGCGGGCCCATCAACCACACCCATGACTTGTAGACCATGAGACAATTCCATTTTTTCTAACTCATCTTTGGTTAACACACGTACATCCAGACCCAATACACCGTCTGATGTTTTCTCTGCATTATCACTAACAATAGGACGATCAGTATCTGGTAATTGGCCAATCTTGACTTTGACCGTCTTGATCTTGCTATCACGCATGATCTTAAGCTTAACCTCTTCACCAACACGTACACGACCAACCATAGGTGGCAACGAGGCGGAACTTGTTACATCCTGGCCATTAAAGTTTAATATCACATCGCCAACTTTAATATCAGCTTCTTCAACTGGACTACCATCCATAATTTTTGCGACCAAGGCACCCATTGGCTTTTCCATACCAAAAGATTCCGCCAATTCACGCGTCACTTCTTGTATATAAACACCCAACCAACCACGAGACACATAACCATGGTCCCTTAATTGATCAATGACATCCATAGCCACTTCTACAGGAATCGCAAAAGACAATCCCATAAACCCACCCGTACGACTGTATATTTGTGAGTTAATACCCACGACTTCACCATCCAAATTAAATAATGGACCACCCGAATTACCTGGATTAATTGCAACATCAGTCTGGATAAATGGCACATAATTTTCATTCGGCAAACTTCTACCTTTAGCACTTACAATCCCGGATGTAACAGAATGATCAAAACCAAATGGTGAACCAATCGCTAATACCCACTGACCTACTTTTAGTTCTTTGGCAGAACCTAATTTCACGACCGGCAGGTCATTAGCATCTATTTTTAGTAATGCAATGTCACTGCGTGGATCACTGCCAATAATTTTTGCTTCTAATTGGCGACGGTCACCTAACTTTACAATGATCTCATCTGCACCTTTAACGACATGATGATTAGTTACGACATAACCGTCATCAGAAACAATAAAACCTGAACCGAGGGAACGTGAATTAAAATGTTCTTCATGTGGCCCTTGCCCACCAAAAAACTTCTCCAGAAAATCACCCAAAGGACCATCTTGAGGAAGATCAGGAATTTCAACATTTGGAGGAAGGCCACTGCGTACTGTTTGTTGTTTAGTAGTGCTAATGTTAACAACAGCATTAGAATTATTTTCAACTAACTTGGTAAAGTCAGGCAGGCTCTGCTCTGCGCTTGCGACGGACAACATAGCCACATAAATCAGCGCAAATACATATAAAAACGATAGTAGTTTAGTTTTTTGAAACAAAGCTTTTCTCCTTCTTTAATCAGCTTTATGCGTACGTAGTTTCATCATTTTTGCCTTTAATTATTCCTTTTAAGCAATGATTCAATCCATTTTCGAACCACCTAATTGACACAAACGAACAGCAGAAAGTTCTACATAGAAAACTAGCTACTCGCTATGCACTATAGACGAACCTATCATCTTGACAGTTTCGTTTGGCACTTCTCCCAGTACAGTAATTTGATGCTCATCAAACCCTCTGGAAAAAGCATTAATTGACCCACGTCGACTCAAACCTTCAAATAAACGCTTTGGTTGACGTGGTTTAATAATAAATACAGATACAGACGCAACTCCATCTGATACCACCATATGATGCACGGGCTCATCGCTGGTAGTCATTATACGTTGGCTGATTTTGCTGACTGAAAATCCAGGAGGTAATTTTGATACACGCCAACCCTTTTGATGTTGCGGTTGTGTTCGCGAATGCTGAGTTGCTTGTGTTGACTTCCTCCAGGTGAAATTTTCAATATCATTTTCTGGATGGAAATTAATATGGTCGACAGAATCTAAGTACTCCACATGGGTAAACATTACTTCTTCCAGTAAATGCCCACGTGGATGAATCATCTTAGAACGTAATAACATACCTGTATCTGGTTCAATACATAATTCATAACCATAACGGAACTGGTCAATGGGTTTAATCGCCAGCAGTTTACACTTATGGCCTGCAATTCGATTAATAGGTCCAGCAACTACATCATAGTTTTTGGTTAAGCTTTCTAACTCTCGCGGCACAATAGTAGGAATGCCATGATTGGCAGTAGAAGGGTCAACCGTCACAAGTTTGCGATTAGGCCAAACACAGGTGACTGTTTCTGTGTCACGTACAACTTCACGCGGCTCGCCACTTAAAGAAGTTAAACGTTCTTTTACCACACCATCTACCATGCCACGCACAATTCGCATTGTGTGCAATTGGCCACTGTGCATAAAGACAAATGTTCCCTGATAATTAATCTGGTCGACATTACCGAGCATTTTATCGATCAGCGCATGTCCATCAGATTCTGCTTGGGTACTTAATGGCAGCGTGTTGGGTTGCTGCGCTTGTACAAGTGTTGCAAATAAAACAGCACTTGCAACAGCAAAGAATCTCATCAAGTTAATTTTCAACATCCTTCAGCTCAATAATTTCCACATACGGAGAAATAATTCTTTGACTTCCAAAACCAGCATGGCCTTGAATATAAGGATTCAGTTCTTGGTAATAGATATTTTCTTGAACTTGAGGCGTCACTTGTTGAGGTACTACTTGAATCTTTTCTACTGGCTGGCCAGCTCTAGCAACCGACTGTTGGGCTGTAGCGGGTGCAAACTCAACGCGCTGGGAATTTTGTATCGCTAATGCTTCAGCAGGTTTCATTTCAGCAGCGGGTTCCTGCTGATTAAGTGCGACTTCTGGTATATCGGTAGTGACTGGTTGGTTGAAATTTTGATATGTGACAACTGAGAATGCGGCGACTGACGCTGCGACGGCGAGTCCTGCAACTTGTTTCAAATGGCTACTTACACGTTTAATTTTTACTTGAGTGGCTGATTCCTCTTCTTGCTCGTAACCTTGTTCACTAATGGCTTGCATAACTTGCGATGAAAAATCTTTATCAATATGTGCAGGAAATTGTTTTTTCAACACAGCACTAACAGCATTGTAGCGTAGCCAGGTTTTTTCGCCTGAGGTCTTTGCTAGTATGCTGGTATTTAATCTGCGCCGTTCAAATTCAGAAAGATCCTCATCCAGGCTGGCACTAATTAATTCCAAGTCTGTTTCATTTAGTTCGTTGTCTGCACTCATATCATTGACTCTAGTTAATATATAAATTCATTAATCCATTAATGGTTGTACAACTTTATCGATGGCTTCACGTGCTCTAAATATTCGCGATCTCACAGTGCCAATAGGACACTCCATTGTCTCTGCGATTTGCTCATAACTCATGCCTTCCAACTCACGCAATGTAATTGCCATTTTCAAATCTTCTGGTAGTTGATGTATGGCATCAAATACCTTTTGTTCTAGTTCCTTCGACTGCAGTACACGATCGGGCGTAGCATGATCGCGCAATACAACCGCATCATCAAAATATTCGGCATCTTCAACATCTACCTGGCGATCTGACTGTCGACGGGATGCCGAAAGTAAGTAATTCTTAGCAGAATTCACAGCAATTCTATACAACCAAGTATAGAACGCCGCGTCTCCACGAAAATTCTTTAACCCCCGGTAAGCCTTAATAAACGCTTCTTGCGCCACATCTTGCGCTTCCTCGGAACGCACATAGCGGCTCACCAAATTAACTACTTTGAACTGATATTTCTGCACCAGCAGATCAAATGCACGCGTATCCCCTTGCTGTGCACGTTCAACCAGTTCCTTATCGTTATTATTATTCTCGCCCATTTTGGGCTTATCTCCTTGAGCGAATAGCTATCCGCTGATGGTATGACTATGTTAGATCAATGAAGTTCGCCCAACTCCAGGTAGAATGGGCATTTACGGCGATATACTAACGATAGATGCTAACGGCGTCACATCTTTTGTGACAGAATTGGAAAATATGAGTTCAAAAGCCCCACAAACGCAGTTCAAAGGCATGCCAAAGTCTCACGATTATGACGTATTGATCCTGGGCAGTGGTGCGGCCGGATTAAGCACTGCCCTGCATATTGACCAAAATTTACGCATTGCGGTCATTTCTAAAGCCGAATTAAGCAGTGGCAACACCTCCTATGCACAAGGAGGGATTTCCGCCGTACTAGATGACAATGATTCTTTTGACCAACATATTGCCGACACAATTTCAGCCGGTGCAGGCTTATGCGACCCTGATGTGGTTGCAAAAACTGTCTCCGAGGGAAGTGACGTTATCGACTGGCTACTTTCTATCGGGGTGGATTTCACACGCGAAAATAACCCGCAAAACACACATCAGTTACATTTAACCCGCGAAGGTGGCCATACGCGCCGTCGTGTTGCCCATGTGGCGGACGCTACTGGCAATGCGGTACAAAACCAGCTGATTGATAGTGTGCGCAAGCGCGAACATATAGATCTATTTGCCAATTATATTGCGGTTGACCTTATCACCACCCGTAAACTGGGGCAGCAAGATAACCTTTGTGTTGGCGCCTATATATATAATATTGACAGCGGCCAAGTGGAAGTATTCCGTGCCAAGAACGTGGTACTCGCCACCGGTGGCGCAAGTAAAGTGTACTTATATACCAGTAACCCGGACGGCGCCTGTGGTGACGGGCTAGCCATGGCCTGGCGTGCTGGTTGTCGTGTCGCCAATATGGAATTCATGCAATTCCACCCGACCTGTTTGTACCACCCTAAAGCCAAATCCTATTTACTGAGTGAAGCCATTCGCGGTGAAGGTGGAAAAATCACCCTAGAAGACGGCACAGAATTCCTGCATGAGTTTGACCCACGCGGAGTGCTCGCTCCAAGAGACATTGTTGCACGCGCCATCGACTATATGATGAAAAAACATGGCCTTGATAATGTGTATTTAGACATTAGCCATAAACCAGCGAATTTTATTAAAGAACATTTCCCAAATATTCATGCGCGTTGTTTGGCTCTTGGATACGATATGACCAAACAACCCATACCTGTGGTACCAGCCGCGCATTACACTTGTGGAGGTGTCGTTACTGACGAACATGGTCAAACTGATATCGCGCAACTGTATGCTGTGGGTGAAGTTGCATTCACCGGATTGCATGGCGCTAACCGTATGGCTAGTAACTCATTATTAGAGTGTTTAGCTTACGGACGTTTTGCCGGCCAGCACATTAACCGTTCGACCAATACCGCAACTGAGCATGTCGATATTCCAAGCTGGGATGCCAGTCGTGTGTCAGACTCAGATGAAGAGATCGTCGTGGCACATAATTGGGATGAAATTCGTCGTTTTATGTGGGATTACGTAGGCATTGTACGCAGCAACAAACGTTTGCAAAGAGCTAAACATCGTGTTGATTTACTGTTAAACGAGATTGATGAATATTACAGTCACTTTAAAGTCACCAGTGACTTAATCGAATTACGTAATATTGCTGTGGTGGCAGATTTAATTATCCGCAGCGCATTAGAACGCAAAGAGAGCCGCGGCTTACATTACACTATAGATTATCCACAAACTGATCACTCACTTGATAATGTAAATACCTTCTTAACACCCGACCTGAGCCAACCGTTTGCCGGTTGGAATACAGAGACTCACTCAATTAGCCGCAACAAATAGTTTTTCTCGGTAGTGTTTTAGCTCATCGATTGAATCACGAATATCCGCCAGCGCCAAATGCTCAGATTCTTTTTCAAAACTGAATCCACTACCTGAATACCAACGCTTCACTAACTCTTTTAAAGTACTGACATCAAGGTTACGGTAGTGAAAAAATGCTTCCAATGCAGGCATTTGCCGTGCCAAAAAGCGCCGATCCTGGCAGATGCTATTGCCGCACATAGGCGACTTGCCTGCCGATATATAGGATTCCAGAAACGCTAGCGTTTCTGCTTCAGCCTGTGCCAATGTATATTGACTATTTAACACACGCTGAATTAAGCCTGACTTACCATGTTGTGTTTGATTCCATTCATCCATTTGATCCAAACGACTTTGTGGCACATGAATCGCAACCATTGGCCCTTCGGCAAGAATATTTAATTCCTTATCAGTAACAATGGTGGCTATCTCGATAATTTCATCGTTAACTGTATCCAGGCCAGTCATTTCTAAATCAATCCAAATGAGATTATTATCGTTATGGCTAGATTTCTGATCCACTCTACATCCACTATCGGTATAATTAGCAAGGGACAGAGTGTACACCAACTCATAGCAGATGATAAAAAATCATCCACCTACTATATAAATAACTATTAGCCAGGGAATTGCACACATAATGAAACAGGCACTGCTTATATTTTTACTAATCACATCGCATACTATATTGGCCAACGATGGCAAAACACTGCATGAATCACACTGTGTTGAGTGCCATAGTCGTATGACAGGCGGTGATGGGCATGTGATTTATACACGTGATGATCGCATCGCAAAAAACATGAGCGAACTACAGGCACGCGTAGTGTATTGCGCTCAGGGTAGTAATACTAATTGGAGCAAATCTGAAATCAATAATGTCACACACTACTTAAACGAACAGTACTACCATTATTAATTAGCATAATTATTTATGTATCTTGCTCAAGTCATTGCACGACAAGGTAAAACATTCATTGTTGAGAATGAGCAAGGCCAGCAACATCATTGTCACGCTAGAACCAGTGCCCTTGATGCGGTATGCGGGGACTATGTTGAATGTAACGCCACATCAGAATCAAAACATGTCATAGAAAATATACGTGAGCGCAAAAATCAAATTACTCGCATTGATAATTTTAAACGTGAAAAAACATTGGCCGCTAATATTGATCACATAATCATTGTTGTTGCCGCTACACCCGCATTTTCAACATTACTTATTGATAAATACCTCGCATGCGCCCAAATTAATAAATGTAAAACAACTTTAACAATAAACAAGGCTGAGTTACTCAATACCAACCATGTCGACATTAACTCACTAGAAAACACTTATAAGGAACTAACAAATAATTTCGTTATCACCAGTGCCAAACTCGGTTATGGCATTCAGGCATTGCGCAAAGTGATTGCTAATGAAAATACAATTTTAGTTGGACAGTCAGGCGTAGGAAAATCTTCACTCATTAATCGCTTGTTATATAACAATCACATTAAAGTAGGTGAATTATCTGCAAGCATTCAGCAAGGTAAACACACGACAACCAATGCCTTTGCATACAGTATTAATCAATATGGGAAAATTATTGACTCGCCAGGCGTACGCACTTTCATGCCTATTTTTAAAAATACCCAACAAGTGATGTTGGGATATAAAGAATTTTTACCCCATATCAGCCATTGTAAATTCACTGACTGCCAGCACATCAACGAACCTCAATGCGCCATTAAATCTGCAGTCAACAAGGGCACAATTAAACAGTCTCGTTATCAAAACTATTTGGAAATAATTCAAGAAGTTAATCAGCAACAATAAATTTAGCTACTATAGTACTATCAGCCAAACGTTTAGTGCATCGTTGCATTACAATCAGACTTTTATATTTTTTCAATCGACTTTTAGGGGATTCAATTGAAAGAAAATGACAAATTAGAAAGAGAAATTTAATGCCAGTAACACTTGCTTTTGACGTATATGGAACATTAATTGATACACATGGCGTTATTTCTAAGTTACAGGAAATTATAGGTACTAAAGCACCGGAGTTTTCTCACACATGGCGGGAAAAACAATTAGAATACTCCTTCCGCCGGGGATTAATGCAGAATTATGAAAATTTCGCAGTGTGTACGAGTCATGCTCTAGACTACACTTGCACATATCACAAAGTTTCAATAACAAAACAGCAAAAACATGACTTACTTGACTATTACCTAACACTACCCGCATTCAAGGATGTGGAAGATGGCTTAGCTGATGTTGAAGCAGATAATTATCGTTTGTATGCATTCTCTAATGGCTGTGCAGAAGCCGTCGAGAAATTACTTGTAACAGCCGGAATAAGAAATTTTTTTCTTGGTGTTGTCAGTGTTGACGACCTCAAGTCTTATAAACCTAACCCTGCCGTGTACAATCATTTCTTAAAAAAAGCTGGAACTTCAGCTAGCAATACATGGTTAGTATCAAGCAATCCATTCGATGTTATCGGAGCAATTTCAGCGGGTATGCGAGCAGCTTGGCTTAAGCGTTTTCCAGATGCTATTTTTGATCCATGGGGAATAGAACCAACTGTAATCATAGAAAGCCTGGCTGAACTTAACGCAAAAATCGCATCGATTGAATCTCAAACTAACAACTAATAATTACCTGCCAGCTTAATCAAAAATGATAAATATTCGCAATGCAACCAAGCTTGACCATGATAGTGTTCGTGAAATTCATGTGTGCGCTTTTCCTGAAAACGAGAACGAAGTTGTCTCTAAATTAGCCGTTAATTTACTAGACGAAGATACAATACCAGTAACGATCTCACTAGTTGCCGAGGTTGATGGCTCATTAGTAGGCAATATTGGTTTTAGTCCGGTCTCAATTCATGACAACAAAGAATGGAATGGATATATTTTGGCGCCGCTGGCTGTTAAACCTGAATATCAAAAATCCCGGATTGGTTCGGCACTGATAAAAAATGGTATCGAGCAATTATCCAATATGGATGTCAATATACTATTTGTTTATGGTGACCCCAAATACTATAGTAAATTTGGTTTTAGATCAGAGCTTGCTTCAAATTACACACCTCCTTACACACTTGAGCATCCTTTTGGATGGCTGGCACTCACTCTAAAAGAAGATATTTCTATACAATCACCTGTTCAAATTACCTGCGTAGACTCTTTAAATCATTCAGAATTATGGTAAGCAACCTCTTGAATAGGTAAACAAAACACCAGCATTCACGCTTAAATATACATTCATTCCTGAGTTATACTCTGGTTATATCAACGGAGTATCTGCATGATCAAACCCCACGCTATAGACCATATTGTATTACGCACTGACCAGTACCAGGCGTTAATAGCTTTTTATTGTGATGTAATTGGCTGCACCTTAGAACGTGAAACATCTGAATCATTTGGTTTAACCCAGCTACGCGCAGGTAATTCATTAATTGATATAGTTGATGTAAATGGAAAAATTGGTCAAATGGGCGGCCCTGCCCCACACGATACTGGCAATAATGTCGACCACTTTTGCTTACAAATAGAACCCTTTGATGAAGATGAACTAAGCAACCATCTGCAACAACATGGTGTAGAGATAAGTGAATTCCAAGAACGCTATGGTGCACAAGGTATGGGACGCTCAATTTATATTAAAGATATTGCCGGCAATAATCTTGAATTACGTTCGGTAATTGAATCCAGTTAACTAACAGGGAATTTATATATGTCTGAATTTGAAAATGTTTCTGTTATCAAACAAGCTAATGTATATTTTGATGGCAAAGTTACTAGCAGAACAGTTATTTTCCAGGATGGTTCACGTAAAACGTTGGGTATTATGTTACCTGGGGAGTATGAATTTAACACTGATGCAAAAGAATTAATGGAAATTTATAGTGGCCAGTTAGACGTGTTATTACCAGAAAGCGACTGGCGGACTATTGAAAGTGGACATAGCTTTGAAGTGCCAGCAAATTCTAAATTTCAGTTAAAAATTCACCAGCTTACAGATTACTGCTGCAGCTTCATTGAATAGCACACGCATGGACTGGATAAGCGCACTTCTCATCACGCTACTGGCCGCAACTTTACTGGCTTTTGCATACGGATTTATCCCCTACCCTTATGGCGTACTGATTTTGTTAGCTATGCTTGCTACCCGATTTTTCTTTTTACGCAATAAAAAGTAAAATTGTAAATATTAAAATCAAAAGGAAGCATGATATATGGCTGGGGGATGGTCACGTGATGGTGCAGTACAAGAGCAAATTGATGCCAGCATTGAAGATGCAGTTAAACATGCACGCCAGCAACTTCCCTCTGGAAAGGGCCTAACCCACTGCGAAGAATGTGAATGCGAAATTCCAAAAGCGCGCCGTGATGCTGTACCCGGTGTACGTTTATGCGTAAGCTGCCAGCAGACAATAGATGAAAAACAAAAATTTTCCAATACAATTAACCGACGTGGAAGTAAAGACAGCCAATTAAGATAATTTTTAATTATTTAATTCCCACCTTTACCGGAAAATTTTTTAATGTTCAATATTTTCGCTACTCTTGACAACTGTGCTAATGAAATAACGTTCAACTAAATCTATGCGCTAAAAGTGGCGCATCCTTGCGCCTATTCTTCCTTAATTTAAACCAACCAGCCTATTAGAAAGTGTTTATTACGACTGCAAACGCGGCAGATATACCCACAACTAATGCCGCAGTATCCACGTATTCCGAATTTTTCATAATACTTGCTTTGACAACCATGCTATTCATAATTTCACCTATATAAATATTGTTTAAAAATTTTTGTTGACATAAATGTACAACAACACAATCAATTTATATATTGAAATATTTTTAATATAACGATTTATTTTATAAATAACTTATTACGCATTAAATTACACACCTTTGGTAAAAGGTGAATTATCCAAAATAGCCTCTCGCAAGTCCTCACTGCAATGTTTGATAATATCTGATGCTTTCTTTTGAATCACTTTATCCCCAGTTAACAGGTAAGCGCGTCGATAATAATCAACCGCCAATGCCGGATTAGACGCTGCCAGCTCCATACCCATTGTTAAATAAAATGAAGCTTGCTCATTGAGATAATTAATATAAAGTTTGATATCTTTTTTAAATGCGGTTTTGTTTTGACTGTTAAATTCAATATATTCAGTGCGCACAAAATCAGATGGTACATTGGCTTGAGGTGTTTTAATTACCAGAGTTTCTTTGCCTAACTGCTGGAGCAGCCCAATTTCATAAAAAATATTGGCAATCGTTTCTGAGCGTACATCTTCAGTAATAATGGCAATACCCACAGGTACTGACATGATCATTTTCCAGATCTTTTCTAGCAAATCACGCCCGGTACGACGGCTGCCTGCATCAATACACTGAAAACCGGCAGGCGCCAAAAGATTACTTAATTGTTCACGAATAGCTGCAATATCAGCGGGTGGATTACCTAAGGCAGTAGCAATAAAACAGGTTTTAGGGCTAGTAACAACCGAACCTGGCCTTGGCAGGTCACCATCAGTAGGTCGGTAATAAAACAAGGGTTAACTTGCTTTCTTTTTTACGACCGGTATTCCTTTATACGGCCCAGATGATTTTTTATGGTCCACAATCTGCCCCTTGTCACGATCAATTTTGACGTAGTGACCTGATCTGGGATTCTTTATTTGTACGATTGTGCTCTTTTTTGGCATGGCGATAAATTAGTTAACCGATGGTTAATTATTGCCAGTTTGGCTGTTTTTGTCTAGCGCAGCAAGATGAATAACCAGACTAAGTTATTGAAAATAATTAACTGTTCTGCCGTACTGCTACAAAGGTTGTATACGGCACAAACATATGACCTATGCGGCGAAACAATGGGTTACTGGTAATAATTTTAGCAATCCAGTGCTTGACCCCACCTTCAGTAGTATCAAGCAAAATATCAAACTTGTCTTTGCACTTAAATCCACGCTGTTCAAAATACTTTTGCAATTGGAAGAATGAAAACCAGTGTACTGCCGGATATTCAGCATGGTTCACCCAATGTGGTTTAGTAGTAACAGATAATTTAACTAAGTGCTTCTTAATGAAGCCGGGATACCAACTATAAAATGGCAATGCAAATTCATATTGCTTTGGACAGAGCTTATTCGAAGTACTTAAATATAGCGTGCCATTAGGCTTCACCATACGCATAGCTTCATTCACGCACGCTTGCCAATCTTCCACATGTTCTAATAACTCAGGGAGAATACAGACATCAGCAATGTGTGAATCCCAAGGTAATTGCGTGGCACTTCCCACACGAAAATCAATATCGTAACCCTGCTCTTTGGCGCGTTTTTTAGCGATATCAATTAAACCTTCACTAATATCCAGACCATAGACAGTATGATTCTTCTTTGCCCACATCATGCTCTGGGCTCCGGCTGCACAGCCTAAGTCTACAACGTGAAGATTTTCATTCGAGACACCAAGTTCTTTTCTCACACCCAACATCAAGTCCATTAATGCCTGTGACCGAAAAATTGTCTTATCTTCAACACTGGCCTGGTCATAGTATTCAACGAATTTATCTTCAACTTGTTCCATAAAGTTGTGTTCCTGACTTGATTAAAAGATGCATTAAAAGAAACGTGACGCAACAGCGCGCAAAGTACTCATTTATGAAGACATTTTATGCTAACGAAGTTGTATTATTACAAACCGCTGACTGACGTGTAGCTGGTAAACTTGTATAATGTGTTGCAGGTCACAAAAGCATTTCGACAAAGCAACTGTATATAGTTAGCTAGCAGGAATTGAAACTATTTATAATCGGTGCGCGTATCAAGTGCTTGAGACAATGTATTAAGGTCAATATATTCAAGCTCTCCACCAATAGGCACCCCTTGAGCAAGGCGCGTTGTGCGTAAGCCATTTTGCTTGACCATTTCAGCTATCACATGAGCGGTCACCTCACCTTCCATAGTCGAACTTGTGGCTAAAATAATTTCTTCTAAATCACCCGACTGTAAGCGCGCTTCTAACTTATCCAAACCTAATTGATCAGGGCCTACACCATCCAAAGGCGACAACTTACCCATTAATACGAAATACACACCATTGTAAGAAGTGCCATTCTCGATGGCCATCAGGTCGGTCGGTGTTTCTACAATACACATTTGTGTAGATTTGCGATTGGGACTACGGCAAATCTCGCATAGCTCTTCTTCAGTATAATTACGACATTGTGAGCAGTGCTGAATTTTTTCAACGGCATCACAGATACTTTGACCTAACTTAATTGCTTTATCGCGTTCAACTTTTAACAAGTGTAACGCCATACGCTGCGCAGACTTTTGTCCAACACCCGGCAATAATTTTAACGAGTCAATAAGTTGTGTCAGTAATGGTGAATGTTCTGCCACTTAATAATTATTCAATCAAATCAAGTATGGGTACTTAAAAAGGAAGTTTCATTCCTGGTGGTAATGGCATACCTGCCGTCAAACCTGCATACTTGTCTTTGGTTTCCTGCTCCAATTTGTGTACCGCATCATTCAGCGCCGCCGCAATCAAGTCTTCTAGCATTTCCTTATCATCACCAACCAAACTATCGTCTATAGCAATACGCTTAACTTCATGACTACCCATCATTGTGACCTTCACCAAACCACCACCGGATTGACCTTCAACTTCAATCAGTTTGATCTCTTCCTGCGCTTTCTGCATATCTTCTTGCATTTTTTGCGCCTGCTTCATTAAGTTCCCTAAACCACCTTTCATTGTTCACCCTCTTGTTTTGCTTGTATCGATCCCGGCACTATTTCCGCCTGCATATCCCGTTTTAATGCCTGGACAAAATCATCATCTTCCAAACTCGCTTGCGCCTGACTGAGACGCTGCGTTTCACGGTCACGAGTTTGTTGCGCGGGGCTATCTATTTCTTCCCGCATAACTTCAATCGAAACATCAGTTTCATCACCATATGCTTGCTTGAGTTTTTGTGTCAACTTAGACACTGTTGCGCCAGCCATTAGACTTTCATGTTCACTGGCAAGCAACAATTTAATCTTATTATCCTTAAAGCTTTGTAATGCACAATGCGTAGCTAATGCTTTTACTACACCTGATATTTTTGTGTTCTCAATTATATCCAGCCACTCTTGCGCATCCATAGTCTTTGGCCGAACAATAGTTTGCACTTCAACTTGTTCAGCAACTTGAACATCGGTTTTATTAGACTGACTTACTACTGGTGTTACAGGCGCCTCATGTTTGGCTTGTGCAGTTATCTGATTTAGTGATGCTGTGGCGACTGTAGAAGCTCTACTTTCATCATTATGTGTAGTTTTTTTATTATTAGTACGCTTGGCATGCGGTGCTTTTGTATCACTCGCTGGCCTAAACATAATCATACGCAGTATCGCCATTTCAAAGCCGGCCCGTGGCGAATGCGCAAGATATAAATCTTTACGGCTATTTAACACAACTTGATAAAATAGCTGGATATCTTCAGCGGCTATTTTTTCACTGACCTTATTTACCGTAGCAGCAAACAAAGCAATCTGATCTTTATAATCAGGCACAGCTTGTGAAATAGCGGCAGCATGAAAAATCACGATTAACTGATCAAGCAATTTACTAAAGTCGACATTTAATGATGTAAGCGCATGGACTAACTGCATCGCTTTGGTGGCATCAAACTCACAAATAGCATCAATTAATGCATCCACTTGCTCGCTGGGCACAGTACCCAACATCTGGCTAACTGTCTGCTCCGACACATTGCCACCAGAATAAGCAATGGCTTGATCGAGTAGACTTAGCGCATCACGCATACTGCCATCTGCAGACTCAGCCAGTTGAATTAATGCACTGGATTCCGAAGTGATATTTTCCGCAGTTAATATTTTTTGTAACTGATCGGCAATTTGTTCAGTGGAAATATGCCTAAGGGTAAATTGCAAACAGCGTGACAATACCGTGACGGGTAACTTTTGTGGGTCTGTTGTTGCCAATAGGAATTTTACATGCTCTGGCGGTTCTTCTAAGGTTTTCAGCAAAGCATTAAAGCTATGCCCAGACAGCATATGTACTTCGTCAATAAGATAAATCTTAAACCGCCCGCGAGTAGGTGCATACTGAACGTTTTCAAGTAACTCGCGTGTATCTTCCACACGCGTGCGCGAGGCTGCATCCACCTCAATCAAGTCAACAAAACGGCCTTCGGTAATAGCCAAGCAAGTTTCACATTTGCCACAAGGTTCAGCAGTAATTCCCTCTTCACAGGTAAGCGCTTTAGCCAGGACACGCGCCACAGTAGTTTTACCGACCCCGCGGGTACCTGAAAATAAATATGCATGATGCAGGCGGTTAGCATTTAACGCATTCACCAGCGCGGTGACCACATGTCCTTGGCCCACGATATCGGCAAACGTTTGCGGACGCCATTTTCGCGCTAATACTTGATGTGACATTGATTATTTTTTGGTTTGGCGGCAACCTGTGCCAGTAGGATCTCAGCACCCGAATCAACCGTTACCGTTGCTCCCTTCCGGGCCTGGCGGGGTTCACAATCTATCGCTGCAAAGGAACCGACACAGATCACCAATACTCTTTGAGTCATAGTAACATCTCAGCACACCAAAACTGTGTCAAAAACGCAGTGTGTATGGAATCAGGATGTTTAACTTACTTTAAAGAATGGGCAACATACTTGGATTAAAAATGAAGTCAAGAACAGATTATATTGCCGTATTTAACTCTTTATTTTTCAATGAATTAAATCCTATTTTTAAGAATTTACTTTTAAACTTAAGTTAAGTTAAAAAATATGACAATCCTGTTTGCATACTAAATCATTCATATTGCCATGATTAATCGAAGAGAATTCGTCCAATTATTATCATTTGCTGCCGTCAGCGGCATGCTGCCACGAAGTAGCTGGTCAAATCCTCAGCAACTTTATGATGTTCCCGCATTTGGCAATACACGCTTGCTGCATTTCACTGATTGCCACGCGCAGTTAATGCCCATTTATTTCCGCGAGCCAAATGTAAATATCGGTTTAGGTAAGTCTTTTGGTAGACCCCCACACCTTGTGGGCCGCTCATTACTTGAGCATTTCAATTTACCGAGTGACTCACGCTTAGCCCATGCTTTTACACATTTACAGTTTAATGAAGCAGTAGAAAAATTTGGCAAAGTCGGAGGATTTGCACATCTGGCAACATTAATTAAACAGTTACGTGAGGCAGTCGGTAACAACCAGTCTTTACTGTTGGATGGCGGTGACACATGGCAAGGTTCTGGAACTGCATTGAAAACCCAAGGCATGGATATGGTCGGTGCGTGTAACTTGCTTGGCGTAGATATTATGACTGGCCATTGGGAATTTACTTATCAAGACAAACAAGTATTAAAAAACATACAGGCTTTTAATGGTGAATTTATTGCACAAAATGTATTTGCTACCGAAGAAGCACTATTTGATGGTGCCGAAGTTTACGATGAAGATAGTGCTCATGTATTTCCGCCCTATACGATTAAAGAATTGGCACACAGTCGCATTGCAGTAATCGGCCAAGCCTTCCCATATACTCCAGTGGCTAACCCAAAACGTTTTATTCCTGACTGGACTTTTGGTATTAATGAAGCTGAGCTACAAACTATAGTTAATGAAATAAGAGAATCGCATAGTCCAGACGCTGTCATCTTACTTTCGCATAATGGTGCTGACGTTGATATTAAAATGGCTGGCGCTGTGAATGGTATTGATGTGATTATGGGTGGACACACGCATGATGGAATACCCCACGCACTGGAAGTTAACAATAGCCAAGGCATAACGCTAGTAACTAACGCAGGTTCTAATGGCAAGTTTATTGGTGTAATGGACTTAGACATTAAACAGAGCAAGATAAAAGGTTACCAATATAAATTGTTACCTGTGTTTTCCAATCTGTTAGATATTGATCAAGACATGCAAACTTATATCGATAAAGTCCGCGAGCCATATTCAGACTGGTTATCTGAAGAATTAGGCACAACAGAAACTACTTTATATCGGCGTGGTAATTTTAACGGCACGTTCGACCAATTAATTTGCGATGCACTATGCCAGGAAAATGATGCACAAATTTCTTTATCCCCAGGTTTTCGTTGGGGCACAACATTGCCACATAATCAAACTATCACTATGGAACATGTGTTGGATCAAACATGTATGACATACCCTGAAACATATCGTCGTGAAATGTCCGGCCATAATCTAAAATTAGTTTTAGAAGACGTGTGTGATAATTTATTTAACTTGAACCCTTACTACCAACAAGGTGGCGATATGGTGCGTGTGGGCGGTATGAATTACACATGCAAACCTAATGAGTCTATTGGCCAGCGCATAGAAAATATGACGCTAGACGACGGTACACTGATAGATGAAAATAAAAATTATGTTGTTGCTGGCTGGGCAACAGTTAACACTAAAGCACCAGGTCCACCTGTATGGGAACAAGTCGCCAATTATATTAAGAATCAAGACAGTATTCACATTAGCAAACTCAACACACCCAAATTAATTGGTGTAGATAATAACCCTGGTATTGAATTTAGCTAAATTACGCTGTACTCAGGTTAACCAACCAGGCAATTAAGAAAATTTGCGGCACTGTAATTAACGGAAGGAACAAGGCGATCTTCCACGATCTAGTAGCTTCTCTTAATACCATTATTTCTGTGTAATCTGTTGATACACCAGCCATAAGAAATGCAAAGCTATTACCAGGCGACTTGGCACGTGTTAATAGATCTGCGGCAAGTGGTGTAGAACCCTCGGAACAGACTTCTATAATTGTGGCTGCAATTAAAGTAAAAATTAACCCCATCATAGTAGGACCAAAATATTCCTGAAACAGAGATACATCAAGAAATGCCCTCAAAACACTTGCCAGCAATACACCAAACAATATCCAGCGTAATACCATGCGCGAATCCAGTATGCCGCTTTTAGCCATTCCTAGTATGGTGTTGGAATCAAATCTGGCTTGGGAAAATTGTCGTTTTGCTTCAGACCAGAATTTAAACCCCTTTGGCAATTCCACAGTATGCGGATTGGAGGGCAACACTCCTTTATTTTCTAAATAATCAAACAGCCAGCCTGAGATAAATGCAATCAACATAGAGGCAACAATAAAGAATAGTGTCCACTTCAAACCTATAAGAGCGAATAAAATAATAGTTAAGGAAAATGAATTCCAGGGGCTGGCAATTAAAAATGCCATCACTTGTCCGACACTAGCACCCCTTTCGTAAAGTTTTGCACCAACCATCAAAATCCCATGATTACATAGATCCAATAGCACACCACCAATGGTGGCACGCGCAATACCTTTAAAACCTGTGCCAGTACCTAGTAATGAAATTATGAATTCACGTGGCACTCTGGATAATAATGCCAACATAAGCACGCCTAACAATAAACCCCACCAAATAATATTCAGGAAAGTAAATACTGAATGCGATATTTCATGTAACCAGGGAATGTCTGTAACATGGTGGGAAAATTGCCAATGTAGAACATAAAGCAATACACATAATGTTAGCGATATCCAGAGAAGATAATCAAACGACGACGATGGCTCATGACAGCTTGTCTCTTCTTGAGGTGTATTACAGCAACTCGACATTCAATTAATCCTATTTAAGTTTAGATACGTCCTGTACAGAAACTGTGTGATTACTTATGAGATCTTTATACTACAACGCAGAGCACAAATGCGATATAGACCTTCATATAACTAAAATAAATCATGCAAAGCCCGTTAATTTACTGGTTCAGACAAGACCTAAGGATTCATGATAATCCTACGTTATCCGCTGCAGTAAAAACAGACAAACCTATCATAGCCGTCTACATACTTGACCAAAACCCTAAAAACAAATGGGGCATAGGCTCTGCCAGTCGCTGGTGGCTCCACCACAGCTTAAATGAACTTAGTCACTCAATCAGTGAATTAGGCGGTAGATTAATTTTACGCAAAGGCAATGCCATTGAAGAGCTGAATAACATTATTAATGAAACTCAGGCTGATACGTTATATTTCACGCGTCAATATGAACCTTATGCAAGTCAGTTAGAAAAACAAGTACATGACCGATTTTCTGACCAAATTGAAGTCAAGCGTTTTAAAGGTTACTTGTTACATGAACCTGAAGATATACGCACTGGTAATGATCAACCTTATAAAGTTTTCACACCTTTTTATAAATCGTGCTTAAAAACTGGTTCACCATCACAACCCGTCAATGCCCCTGAGTCATTAGTGGCGTATAAAAAAAAGATTAGCAGTGATTTTCTCAACGACTGGAAACTACTTCCTAAACAACCTAATTGGGCTCATCAATTCAATGATTATTGGTTGCCAGGAGAAAATGGTGCTCACCAGCATTTAAGTGAATTTATTACCCATGCAGGATCAAAATATTCAATACTTCGCAACCGACCTGATGTGACAGGCACTTCCAGATTATCTGCACACTTACATTTTGGTGAAATCAGTCCACGGCAAGTTTGGACTACAATTAAAAACTATCAACATAATATTCCTGATAGCGGAGAGGCATATTTACGCCAGTTAATTTGGAGAGATTTCTCATATCACTTATTAGTACACTGGCCAGATTTTCCTGATAAGCCTTTTAGACCTGAGTTTGGCAAGTTCCCGTGGAAGCCTAACAAAAAAGCATTACAAAAATGGCAACACGGACAAACTGGCTATCCGATTGTAGATGCCGGCATGCGTGAATTATGGAAAACAGGCTGGATGCACAATAGAGTAAGAATGATTGTCGCATCATTCTTAATTAAAGACTTGCTAATTCCCTGGCAACAAGGTGAAAAATGGTTTTGGGACACTTTGGTTGATGCCAACTTGGCTAACAATGCAGCCGGTTGGCAATGGGTTGCGGGTTGCGGTGCCGATGCAGCGCCTTACTTCAGGGTATTTAATCCTGTATTACAGGGTGAAAAGTTTGATCCCCAGGGAGATTACGTTAGAACCTGGATACCTGAACTTAAAAGCTTACCTAAGAAATATATTCATTCACCGTGGTTAGCACCCGATGAGGTACTATCCTCAGCAGGTATTAGCCTGGGAAAAGATTATCCCCAACCTATTGTTGATCACAGTAAAGCGAGAGACCGTGCATTAGATGCATACCAAGAGTTAAAAACGGTACTGGTTTAAAGCGTTATTCTGATACAGCAAAGGTTTCTAGTCTTACCAAACGCATTAGTTCTTTAAAATTATCTACCACTACTTCTGGTCGATGCGGATGATCCACAGTACCAGGGAATATTTTATCTAACCATTCCTGACTCCAATCTGCACCGTTATAGTAGATCGAAGTAATACCTGCTTCTTTGGCTGCTATAACATCTGTAGTACTATCACCAACATACCAACAGCTTAAATTTAATTCTTCTTCAAGCTCCTTAACAGCATGTAGAATTTGATCGGGTGCTGGCTTACGCCTTGGTACATCATCACCGCAAACAATAGTGTCAAAGTAATGTCCCCAACCCTCGTCACCAACAGCATTGACTTCATGCATCATAAATTCACGATTACGATTAGTTAAAGCACCTACTTTAATATTTAGTTCACGCAAGTCTTGCAGCATCTTTTCCACATCATCTTCAAAGGGATGCACATTACCATAGTGAGTTCGGTAAGCATCATCAAAAGCCTCATGTACGATACGCTTAGCTTCTTCATCATTTCCAAACAGCACTTGAAAAATATCGGTACGTGATACTTTACGCGCCGCTTTCACTTTTGGATGCAGTTTACTATTTTCCCTAATGTATTTAACCAGTTTGGCATCTTCTAAAGTTTTACTATCTTCAGTCTTCACCATGCGGTCGATTACATTTAACTCTTTTAACTTAGGCAAAACATCATCAACTGCATGATACATCGCATCATGTGTATCAACTAAGGTGGCATGCCAATCAAATAGAATCACTTTAGGTGCGGCGTAAGGGATATCAACAATGCTCATTTAATAATTTCAAAAATGAATATTAATTAATCGGGTTAAGGAATTTTGAATTAGCACTAACTCTGCACAAAAAATTGTTAAAAACTGTCAAGCAACATATACATGTGACTTCAATCACTTCACTAGCAAAGCATTCTAATACAATTGCTCACACCTAGATTTACACTATAACAACAATAATTCGCAGTGTGATCCACTAAGACTAGCGAATATGCTCACCAAGAGAACGCAATAATGAAGGATGATCCAAACGACACACTGACTACCATTGAAGCTAAAGTCCTATGTATGCGATATGGTATTGACGATATTGATGAAACTAACAGTGTTAGTCGACTACGCAAATATCAATCAAAAAAATCCACTTCAGGCAAAAGTATACATGCTGTGGCCAAGAAGCTTGGCAAAGATAAGAACACCCTCAAAGCAACAGAAATCAATGCCTTACGTAAACTAAAAATACCTAAATAAAGCCCTAGTAGTCAATAAACTTGCACACCTTCAGTTTGACATTCACAACCATACAGCCCCATAGTTATACAAATCGTCCACTATCCTCGGCTTTTACCTTACTAAAGCACAGGATTTAGATATAGTTGTAAAGCATTCAATAATCAGATGGGAATCTTTAACCCAGGTTTCCTATTCACTTATGTCTAGCCAACAAAATAAAAAAGAATCGGCAGCTATTATCGGCATTCCATGGTATTCCGAGCGTTCATGGAAGAAGATGAAAGAAATCTCTGATGACCAAGAAAACTTCCATGAGAGCTATCAGGTCTGGTTGGCTCATGCCGACAAAAGTGTTGTTATTTTGACCAACCGCAATAAGCCCTTTGAGCGCTTCAAAATTGACCCAGTAAGTTATTCATGGTGGTGTGAAAATCAATCATTCAGACGCGATAAAGAATCACGACGTGCCTACGTTCAATACTTGCTTGAAAACAAGTTAAGCCAAGAATAATTAATTTTTAATTGTGTAACACGTCGACAAACGTCAGAACCATTACTTTTTTAGATCGTGTAATACAGATATTATCTCTTCAGGGGTTGCCCTATTCTTATAATCTGCATCCAAGAATGCATATTCAACCACACCATTTTTACCCACCACATAAGTGACTGCTAACGGCAACCTATTCTCTTCGTTTCCATTATGAGTATTTAACTTAGAAGATAAATCATAATGATCTACAACATAATCAGGCACGTTATATGCCAATCTATATCTATCGGCAACATGATTATTGACATCACTCAATACCTGAAACTGCAACATATGACGTTCTTTGGTGGTCATAGTTTTATCAGGTAATTCTGGAGAAATTGCAATAACCTGCCCGCCTGCTTCAGCAATTTCTGCAAGTTTACGCTGAATATGTTGCAACTGTAAGTTGCAATATGGACACCAGCCACCGCGATACCACACCAATACCACAGGCCCTTTTTCTAATTCATCATATAAAGAGACTTCTTTTCCAACCGCATTTATTAATTTAAATTCGGGGGCATAGTCTCCAACATTAATGGCATTATCCAGAATCCCAGATAAACTTACTTCTTCTATTCCTCTGTTAAAGTCTGTTTGTACCTCTTGTGGTGCTGTATTAATGTATTCTTGGACGAATTTATCCAGGTCTTCAGCAAGATTCGAGGCCATTGCAGCAGTTGATAAGAGTATTACTAATGCTGCGACAAGTATTTTAATCATAATGACAAACCATATTTAAAGTAAGTAAATGATGCATTTAGCTACATCATGATTACTCACTTATTCTAATTTGTCTAGCAAACAATATTGAAAGTACTCAGCGTTCTTTTATATAAACAGTACGGCCGGTATTTTTATAATCAGTATCGAAGCCCTTAAGTGTTTCTGAGTGACCAATGAATAAGTGATCACCAACATTTTGCACCTTAGAGAAATGTGAAAATAATTTTTTTTGCGTCACTTGGTCAAAATAAATAACTACATTCCTACAGAAAATGACATCAAAAGTCCCTTGCATAGGCCAAGGATAATTCATTAAATTAAGTTGCTTAAATTTAATTAGTTCTCTTACTTGCGGCAAAACTTGCGCATACTCCTCACCATTAATTATACCTCTCTTAAACCAGTTTATACTTATGTCCGGGTCATCCAGAGTATCTAGGCCTTGTGCTTTATATAAACCCCGCGATGCTGTCTCAAGTACTTTAGAGTCAAGATCAGTAGCTAAAATCTTGCAATCCCACCCAGCAGCAATGTTAGGATATTTTTTCAGTATTGCAATTGCTATAGAATAAGGCTCCTCACCCGTGGAACATCCGGCAGACCATATACGAATTTTACGTGAGGGCTTTTTTAGCAGAGCCGGCATAACATCATCTATTAAACGATCAAAGTGATGCGATTCTCTAAAAAATGATGTTAAATTAGTTGTGATCGCATTAGCAAAATGAGTCATTTCATTTTTGTCACCAGAACGGACAATGTCACAATATTCACTGAAAGTATTTAACTTTAACGCTTTCAATCGTCTTGAAAAACGCGAGTAAGCAAGTTTACGCTTTTCATCATTAAGAATGATTCCGGTATTTTGATAAACCAACGAACATATATCTTTATACTCTGAATCCGTCAGCACGTAATTTTTTCTCATAGCTATAAATATCTATTGTGTTGCTGAGCGCAAATTTGAAAGTGAATTACTTGAATTTTCACGACATAATTTAACAAGCTGTTCAGGAATTTTATCTAAAGAAACAATTTTATCCACACAACCCAATTTAACAGCAGCACCTGGCATCCCCCATACCACACTCGACTGTTCATCTTGGACAATTGTAATACCACCCATATCTTTTATATTCTTCATTGACGCAGAACCATCATCGCCCATACCAGTGAGCATAACGCTAATCACTCTCTTCCCAACAACTTTAGCAACAGACTCAAATAAAACCTCTACTGAAGGGCGATGCCTATTGACTTTCTCACCCTCAAAAACTTTACACATTAAGTTATATTTATATTTCACCACTTCCATTTGCTTTCCACCAGGCGCGATATATACATGTCCTGTTTTTATCTCGTCCCCATCTTGAGCCTCAATTACTTTTACTGCGCAATGACGATCAAGTCTTTCTGCAAAGGCTTTACTAAATTTTGAAGGGATATGTTGAGTAATAACTATGGGAGGAAAATCAACAGGTATATGTTGTATTAACTGAGCAAGCGCTTCAGTACCTCCTGTGGAAGAACCAATTGCAACTAAGCGAATATTAGTATTGGCATTTAGCAGCCCAGGCGCTTTAATTTCACAAGCCGGCATGCCATCATTCGTTATTTGACAAGAATTTTTATCACTTATTTGCAAATGCTGTACAACATCTGCATGACTTGCAGCTTTAACTTTATTAATAAGGTTTGACGCATAAATACTAAGCGAGTCATCATTATTACTTACAGGCTTGGGCATGAAGTCTACTGCACCTATTTGCAAGCACCTCATTACGCATTCGGCACCTTTTTGCGTGTGTGAAGAAATCATAATCACGGGCATTGGATGTAAACGCATTAATTTATCGAGAAATGTAATGCCATCCATTTTTGGCATTTCTATATCTAAAGTAATTACATCAGGATTATGTAGTTTTATTTTACTGCGTGCTTCTATAGGATCATTTGCAGTATCCACAACTTCAATATGAGGATCTGAATTAAGCATATCTGAAAACAAACACCTTATTAGTGCAGAATCATCAACGACCAATACTTTAATTTTTTCCATTTTTGTTCTTCTTAATACAAGTTAAAATAGGTCAATTTCACCAACCACAGGGGTAGATTCAACTTGATTTTGTAATTTACGTTCCTGCAATTGGATATCTACCAAATTGGCTGATACTAATCTTTTCATCATCACTTTACCCGTCATAGGACAATAATTAATTCTTCTTGGAAAATCTCCACCTAAATCCTCCGAGGTGATTTTATAGCCTTCTATACGCATAAAATCATAGATAAATTTAATATTTTTAACTCCAACGTCACCGTTACCGACCAATACATTACCCGCACCGAATAATTTAATTTCAAGATTTCTACGACTACCCCCATGCTTATAAATATCGTTAATTAAATGTTCCATTGCATACGTTCCATAACGGGTATCCATATCTTGCTCTGGATGAGAAGTATGTGCACACTTAACTGGAATCATAAAATGATTCATACCACCAATCTTCATACGTTTATCTCTGACACAAGCAGAAATACATGAACCTAAAACAGTGGTAATTATTTCTTTTTGATCTGTAATGTAATAATCACCAGGCGAAATTTTTACAACATTAGCCTGAAGTGAATTATCAAAGAATTTTTTATAATGCTCGAAACCACGGATCATTGTTTCCGGCTGAGCAGCAGCAAGACTCATAATTAATTCGCCTCACTTTTATAACCGACAGAACCAGAAAAGTTATTTTCTTGTAAATATTTTTGGTAAATATTACGTTCTTTATCCATTTTAAACTGTTCAATTATCATATTATTTATCTGATCCCAGCTATATTTCATAGCATTATCAGTATCATCTGTTTCAATCAAATAACTAAGCCCATCAGCAACGTGTTCAATTCTTTGTCTTTTAGCATCTACAAACTGCATGCTTGAAACACATTCAAACATTTCACCAATAAGCGTTTGCACCTTATCTAAAAGCTGCTGACGATCGATTTGATTATCATCTGCAACATGTTCACGTATATCATAAAGTTTTAATAATGATTCCGAAAATTGGCTTGACAACACCTCAGCCGGTGCAGCCATATCTTCTAACACACCATGCAATTGCATTTGAAATAAACGAATATAATTTCTTGTGTGTGATAAATTTGATGACCCACTCATACCGCCGTTAACCCAAGCCGACTCATTGCATCTTTTACAACTTCAGATATATTAACGTGAGTTACTTGGTTAACATCCGCACAAAGTGAGTAAATAAATTGAACGCCAGCAGTATCAATAATATCAACCGCACTAGAGTCCAATTCTACTTTTACATCATTTGATTTAGCTTCAATCGCCTTACTAAGTAACTCATCACAACTTGATATGGTTACTGATTGTGGTAATTTAAATTCGTACATTATTACTCCCCACCATTTAGTTGTATTACTATTTTTTAATTATTAATATTTCATTCTCCAGGGTTACCGTCTACTGCTGATGTTATTTCATTAAAATCAACCAGATGATCAATCTCTAATAAAATCACCATCTTTTCATCAACTGATGCAAGCCCTTTTAAAAACTCAGTACTTACTTTGGCGCCAAATTCAGGTGGCTCTTGTACATTTTTATGTTCAAACCGATAAACTTCAGAAACACCATCAACAACAATGCCAATTGTTCTTTCTTTCCCTTCGTTAATCATTCTGACAACAATAACCACTGTTGTAGAATTAAACTCAACACTTTCTAGCGAGAATCTCTTACGCAAATCAATCACCGGTACAATTTCACCGCGTAAATTTATTACTCCCAGAATGTATTCAGGCGTGTTAGGAATTGTAGTAACTTTTTGTAAGCCCTGAATTCCCTGCACGCGTAAAATCTCAACACCATACTCTTCGCCAGCCAGCTTAAATGTAAGGTACTGATCAGAATCATCCTCAGAGTATTGTTCGTCTGTTGGGTTAACTTCTGCCGCTGATTGCATGTTATTTACTCCTTAAATTACTTTAAACTTGTATATTAAGCGGCATGTTTCTCATTGCCAGAAACAGATGCCTCATCAGATAAACAACCATGGAGCAGGCCTGGTATATCCAATATCAACGCAACCGTGCCATCCCCTAAAATTGTTGCACCAGACACTCCATCAATTTGCTTGAAATTATCTTCTAAATTCTTAATCACTACCTGTTGTTGATCCAATAACTCATCAACAAATAAACCAACGCGCCGACCATCAGCTTCAACTACTACTAATAATCCTTCGCGGTTTGTCGATCGGTCATGAGTATTCTGAAGAATTTCTTTTAACCAAATAATAGGTATATATTCACCGCGCATTTGATATACATCTGCACGACCCGCAATATCATTAATATCATTTTCTTTAAGCAACACAGTTTCTACAATAGATAGCAATGACATTATGTATGTCTCATCACCAACCCTTACAAGTTGACCATCTAGAATAGCTAGCGTTAGTGGTAAACGAATAGTAAATGATGTACCAACTCCGATCTCGGAGTGCACTTCCACACGTCCGCCGAGATCTTTAATATTTCTTCTTACAACATCCATTCCAACGCCACGCCCAGACAAATCACTGACTTGTTCAACAGTTGAGAATCCAGGGTGAAAAATTAAATTATGGATGCGGTCATCAGATAATTGGTCATCTGCACTAATGATTCCTTTTTCAATAGCTTTTTCTACAAGTTTTTCTTTGTTAATTCCAGCACCATCATCAATAACACGAATGACAATATTACCGCCCTCTTGAGTGGCACTAAGTGTTAGTTTACCTACTTCAGGTTTGCCATTCTCAATACGCGTATCTGCTTCTTCAATTCCATGGTCAAGAGAATTTCTAACCAAATGCACCAATGGATCACCAATTTTCTCGAGAACAGTTTTATCTACTTCAGTTTGTTCACCGACTACTTCCAAATCAACCTTTTTACCTAGCTTACGACAAATATCATGTACTAAGCGTGGAAAACGATTAAATGCGAAACTAATAGGCAGCATACGTATATCCATGACACTTTCTTGCAACTCACGGGTATAACGTTCTAGTTGAGTTAAACCATCACCTAAATCTTTTAAGTCTTCAGTTTTAATTTCGGTACCAAAACGCTTAAGCATTGATTGGGTAATAACCAACTCTCCAACCAGATTTAATAAGGAGTCGACTTTTTCAATACTTACTCGGATTGAGGTTGATTCTTTAGGCGCTGCTTTAACTGCTTTAGCAGCTTGTGCTTTTTCATCTTTAACAGATTTAGATGGGCTTTTCTCATCTTTTGCTGCTACTTTGGATGTTACTTTTTCTGTAGCTGGCGTTGCATTTTGTGCAGGTTCGGATGGTTGCTGAGCTGTTACTTCATCCTGTGCTGGTAAATCATCTTTTACAGCCTTTATATCTTCAGCAGACACCCATTCTAACTCTTCTTCTACAGACAGGTCGCAATCTTCCAACACCCAATCAAATACATCATATATTTGTTCTTCAGAGACGTGACCAATTAAAGTCAGCTTCCATTTGATGTAACACTTTTCAGGAACTAAAGCATCCAGTTGAGGTATTTCACCAGAATCGGCAACAACTGTTAATTCGCCTAATTTCTTTAACTCCTTAAAAATACGTAGAGGATCATTACCTTTTTGCAACATATCCATGTGTGGCGCAAATTCTATTACCCAGCGTGTCTCACCCTCTTGTAGTTTTTCTGCACCCTCAACATTATTAACTTCAAGTAATTCAATGCCATTAGAGGTTTCATCTTCAGCAGCGACATTCTCACTTACTTGTTCAGATTCAGGCTCAGATGCAGGTGCACTCACTACAACCGACTCAGATTCAAGCATAGCGGTAATTTCTTTTTCTAGCTCTTCATTCTGCGATGCATCTACCTGCCCAGTGGATTGAATTTCATCCATCATGGCACGCAAGCGATCAACAGTACGCAATAACAACTGGACTGCATCCGGTGTAACATCACGGTCGCCAGAACGCATTTCATCTAATAATGTTTCAACACCATGAGTAAATTCAGATACATCCATAAATCCAAACGTTCCCGCACCACCTTTAATCGAATGTGCCGCACGGAATATATCATTCATAATTTCAGGGTCTGCTTCGCCAGCCTCAAGCCCAAGCAAACCTGTTTCCATGGTATCTAATCCTTCCAGACTTTCCTCTAAAAAGATTTCTGTAATTTCATCTAATTCAAATTCAGACACTTAAATACTCTCCAATATATTTAAAGCACTTTATCTAATGTCGCTAACAGTTGTTTAGGCTCAAATGGCTTAACTATCCAACCAGTGGCACCAGCTTTTTTTCCACGCTGTTTCATATCTGCGCTTGATTCAGTTGTTAAAAAAAGGATTGGTAAATAACGGTAACTATCCAAACTACGAAGTTTTTCTACCAGCCCTATACCATCAAGTTTAGGCATGTATAGGTCAGTAATGACTAAATCGACATTATTTTCCTGCTGCGCTAATTGGTATGCATCTTCACCATCCTCGGCGGAAATCACTTGATGGCCTTTAGACATTAAAGTCACAGATACCATTTTGCGCATTGATGGTGAGTCATCAACTGCCATTATCCTTGCCATTTAGAATTCTCCGTATCTATAGCTATATGACTGTTTAAAACTCTTCCCAGTCTTGTTCATCCAACCCATCGCCTACCGCTTTAGGCATCTGGAAGTCTTCAAAGCCGTTTGCAGAACCATGATTTTCATTTTCAGACCAAGGTCTATCTGCAGAACGCCTCTCTATGAATGAATCACCAGATTGTCCGTTACCATCTGAGACAACAAAGAATTCAACTAACTGGTTAAGCTCGTTACTTTGTTCGTTCATGGATTCTGCTGAAGCTGAAATTTCCTCAACTAAGGCCGCATTCTGTTGTGTTGTACCGTCCATTTCTAAAATGGCGCGATTAGCCTGTTCAATACCTTGTGATTGTTCCTGGCTGGCGACAGTGATATCAGCAATAATATCGTCAACTTCCTTAATACTGTTGGTAATTTCATTAAGCGTCTCACCAGATTGATTGACCAGCTTGGCGCCCTCTTTAACTTTAACTACGCTGTCTTCGATTAGATCCTTAATTTCTTTAGCAGCAGTTGCACTTCGGCCAGCTAAATTACGCACTTCACTTGCTACCACAGCAAATCCACGCCCTTGCTCCCCTGCGCGCGCTGCTTCTACAGCTGCATTTAATGCTAAAAGATTAGTTTGGAAAGCGATTTCATCAATCACACTAATAATATCCGCAATCTTATTACTTGCACTATTAATCTTGTCCATAGCAGCAACAGCTTTACTTACAACTTCACCACCTGTTTCTGCTTGCTGACGTGAGTTATTTGCTAATGCTTTAGCTTGTTTAGAATTTTCAGCATTGTTTTGTACAGTGCTTGTCATTTCAGTCATACTTGCAGAGGTTTCTTCCAAACTACTTGCTTGCGCTTCTGTACGACTACTTAGATTCAAATTACCTTGTGAGATTTCACTCGCTGCAGAATTAACCAACCCACTAGATTCTTTAATCTTACTTACAATATCGGTTAATTTATCAATAGTGTCATTGGCATCGGTCTTTAGTTTTTCAAATGCACCTTGATACTCTTCATCAATTTTCTGCGTCAAATCACCCTGTGACAACGCACTTAACACACGTATTGTGTCATTAATCACTCGCTCAGAAACATCAACTAAATCATTGATACCTTGGCTTAAAAATTTATAAAATCCTTCTTTGCCTTGCATATCTATTCGATTAGTTAAATCACCTTTAAGCGCTTGATTAACTAACTCTTCCACTTCTGACTCAATCTTAAGTTCTTGCGTTCTGTCACTCCATTCGATAACCATACCAATTTGGTTATTGTTATCATCTTTAACAGGACCTGAAGTAACTTCAAATGTATGGCCACCTACTGTTACAGTAGAGGTTGATATAGAATTAAAATCTTTAATTATTGCGCCCTGACTTCCAGAGTACTGCATAAAATCTGAAATAGACTGACCAACAATAGAACTAGCTGAAAACCCATTTATATCCTTTGCAATATTAGTTTCAGCATCAGAGAACATTTGTATACCTGCTTCATTCAAATACACAATATTGTTCTCTGAATTAGTAACCATTACGCTCGACGTCACGCGATCAAGCGCTTGTTTAATACGGCCATTTTCTCGCGCTATTCTTTGATCTCTTTCAATCGATTCTTTAAGTCCTGATTGCATAGAAGATAAACCAGAAAAAATAGTAGAGATTTCAGTATTACCAGAAACAACAATCTCATTATCATACTGGCCATTTTGAATGTTCTTAAACAGGTTTGTGACTTTGTTGAAGTTCTTTGAGATGTCATTAATAACAACATAGCTTAATAGTACTGCTATAATAAATAAGCTGGCTGCGACTGCACAGGCAATATATAAACCAGTCTGGGATGATGCGATGTTAGCATCGATATTATTACGAATTTTTGCTAATGCATCTGCATAAAACTCAAAACCAATATCAATAGATTTCGTGCCTTGGTCAAAATACTCTTGACCATTTGCATTCATTAACACCATGATATCATTCATGAGTGTATCGATTTTATTAAGATAATTTCCAGCGTTAACATCAAATGTATCTAAACGCTCTTCAAACAGCGATTTAATCGACGCATCTTTTAAAAACACTGCCTCCAATGTTTCATTAAGCGAATCGATTGAACTTGTAACACCCATTTGGTAAGCAAGGACAGTGGAATTTTCACCATCTTCTAAATATTGACGTGTGGCAATAGAACTTACTACACCTCTAATTTTGCCCAGTTCTTCTAATACACTGGGAAGGTCTACAGTAGTTAATTGAACCAAATATGTTGTAGTCGGATTAACATCCGTTTTTAAACCAGACTCATAAGCGACCTGATTTAAGTATTTTTGTACATTTTTTATTAGCCCGGTATGACGATCGAAATTTTCTCTTTTTCTGATATTCAGATTATTGGCTTTTAATGATGTCCATTCCTGCTTAATTTCATCCAAAGTTTCATTAGTTTGAAAAACATGACTCCACTCATTATGGAAATTAAGTAATTCTTGAAGACCTTGATCTATATCTTCTGCAGCTGTTGACAAACTATTTTTAACAGATTCATCACCGCTAAGAAATGTAGATGATAACCCGCGGTGTACTGCAAACGTCTTTAGTAATGGTCGCAATCTATCTTGATAATCTAAGCCAGTTAACTCAAGTTTTTTACTATCTATAACTGCGAGACTATCAGTTATATATAAATAACTCAGATATAAGATTGGAAGTGTTAAAGCGATGACAATTGATAATACTTTTATTTTTATTGTAATGTTTGAAAGAAAATTCATATTTCGATCCCTTTTCTTTATAAATAATTAACTGTAATCCATACAGTTAAGCGCATTCACACATTGAGACTCGTGTTCTCACTCTGTAGCTACATCGGCAAGAATATTATTTTATTTAGCAAAATTGGAACCTATTTCTCCATTCTTAGCCCTCCAATTCATTCATTTACGTTCATCGGCGTTTATCTACCTTTCATGTCATTTTTATTAAATTATTTATTTAAGCTTTATGCAGTTTTGGTCGATAAGAATAAGTGTTAAAAATTAGCAAATATAAATAACTAGAAGGTTCAATTATGAAAATACTTATTGTTGATGACAGTAGAGCCATGAGATTGATCGTTAAGAGAATCCTGCGCCAAACTGATATTGGCGATCACTCAACGATTGAGGCGGAGAATGGTCAAGAAGGCTTAAAGCAGGTTGAATCAGAAAATCCTGACTTAATAATTTCTGATTGGAATATGCCAGAAATGAATGGCATCGAATTCTTAGCTGCAGTACGTGAAAGTGGCAACAATGTTAAGTTTGGTTTCGTGACTACAGAAGCCTCTGAAAAAATGCGCGATCTTGCATCGGATACGGGCGCAAACTTTCTGATTGCCAAGCCATTTACACCTGAATCTTTTGAAGATTCTATCAAACCTGCTCTTAATCTTTAATTATTAACAAGGAGAAGAATTATGGCTATTGAATCGAGAATGGTTAAAAAGACACTTGACCCCTTATTTGGTAAAGATATTGGTGTAAAAGATTCTGAACCTTTAGATACAAGTGATAAAGTTGTAATTGGTAGTTACGTAGATGGCGAAGGCAATACCGTAGGTACTGTAGTCATGGATTATTCATGTGCATGTTACACAGCGGCCGCTTTATCAATGATGCCTGCTGATGTTGCAGAAGAATCCATTAAGAGTGGTGAAATAGAAGACAGTCTGCGTGAAAATCTATATGAGGTACTTAATATTGGCGTGTCCTTCTTTTCAGATGGAACAACTCCTGACATGCGCATTAAAGAGATGCTCGTAAGCCCAGGTGAAGTCCCAAGTGATGTACAAAATGTATTAAAGAATGCCTATACTGACCTGCACATTGAAATGGATATTCCAGGTTATGGCACCGGATCCAGCTCACTGTATTTAGTATAAATTATACTAGAAATTGATTATTGCCGTGCTGACATTCTATTCCAGGCATTCAGTGCGGCAATTTTATATGCCTCAGCTAGAGTCGGATAGTTAAACGTTGTTTCAATAAAGTAATCAATTCCTTCATCCAAAGTAAAAATCGCCTGGCCGATATGAATTAGCTCTGTCGCGCCCTCACCTATAATATGCACGCCTAATAATTTTCCATCATCGATGGAAAATATCATTTTCAGCATGCCATGTATGCGGCCACTAATTAAACCACGCGATGTTTCTGCAAACCGCGCTATACCAATTTCATAGCTGATTCCTTCTGCTTTCACTTCCTGCTCGGTTTTACCCACCATACTAACTTCAGGCACTGAATAAATACCATATGGGAAATTTTTCGGTTTATTATCTACTTCCACATCAAAAGCATGGCAGGCAGCATGCCGTCCCTGCTCCATTGATGTTGCCGCAAGGGCTGGAAAACCAACAATATCACCGGCAGCATAAATATGAGGGATAGACGTTTGGTAATCCTCATTAACAGGAATGCGCCCACGTTTATCAGCTTGCAGACTGATACTTTCCAAATTCAAATCAGCAATTGCACCTGAACGGCCTGAGGCATATAGGACCATCTCAGTAACAACTGTACGCCCACTTGCAAGCTTTGTCGTCACCTGCCCATCTGCCCCTATATTAATATCCTCAACAGTATCACCTAAGCAGAAAGTTGCACCTGAACTACGCATTTCATGTTCTAGTTCATAAACAATTTCTTTATCTATAAATTCTAAGAACTTTTCCTTAATATCAATAACCGTAATTTGTGTATCTAATGCGGCAAAAATTGTTGCATATTCAATACCTATTACACCCGTGCCAATGACTGCCAAACTTCGTGGAATCACATTAATATTGAGAATTTCATCGCTATCAACGACATTTTTGCCATTGAAAGGAATATTTTCAGGGCGAAACGGATAAGTTCCTGTAGCAATTAAAATATTATCTGCTGTATAAAAAGACTCTGAACTACAATCATTCACTTTAACGGTATGCTCATCCACAAACGAGGCACTACCTTGAATAACATTAGCACCGTTACGATAAAACTGATTCTCCATGACCTGTACTTCATATTGACGCGTCATATCTACACGCCTGAATAAATCATCAGCACTGAGGTCTTCTTTTAGACGAAATGAATTTCCATAAAAAGTTCGTTGGCGGAAACCACTTAAATACAGAGCCGTTTCGCGTAATGTTTTACTCGGTATGGTGCCGCTATGAACCGACACGCCGCCAACTTGTTGAGCACGTTCCACAACCGCAGCACGTTTACCCAATTTAGCCGCTTGTACAACAGCTCGTTTACCCGCAGGCCCGCTACCTATTACGAGCATGTCATAATGTTCTTTCACATCCATATTATGTATTACATATTTTTAATTAAAATTAGCTGCCCCATATACAGAGGCACAGAGCTATTTTAATTATCGGAAAATATGCATAAAACTTGAGTTTAAGCCACTCATCAATCCAACATACTTATGGAATGTGCATATCAGAATACGATTTTAATTGGATGCTAAACGATGTTATCCAGTTTATCTGCGTACTATATCCATTGGCTGTACTGAAGCAATTCCTGGAAACCGTGTTTATTATTTAATCTAGTTTGTTAGCTAAATGCTCAATTTGTTGTGCAACACTATCTAACAACGCCATCGGGCCTGCTTTCTCAATTGTCTTTTCTTGCCAGTTATGTTGAGAAATATCATCTATAAATTTATTATCTTCCCTGAGTTTCAAACATTGAGTCTTTATGTGATCTAGCTCATCTTTTGAAGTGCTATCACTACACTTTGGCTCAACTTTATTTATCATTTCATCGATATGTTTCAAGCGTGATTTATATTCTGCAATTTTCTGCTCAACTAACTGTTCTCTATAAGACATAGCAACCTCTATTGTGAATTTATTATCCTTTTATTCTAACAAATACCAATAATAGCTGAATGACATATGTCAATAGCACAAGTATCAACATCTAGCATATAAATTATTAAAATATCTAATAAGCAACCCAATAAGCGCGCCTATCACATTATTCAGCATATCTTTTTGCGTGTCCCATTGATCTAAATCTCCTGCACCTATAAATAATACCCCTTCCCCTTCGCCTAATAATAATGCCCCAAAGTACTCATATAACTCATGTAATGCTGACAAGCCCAATACAAAAAACAATGTGAACATCACCACGACATAGTAACGAAGGTTTGCTAGATATAAATTCATCCAACGAAATATTATTAATGCAGAAACTAAACCAAAAAATGCATGCACCCAATAGTCATACTCTATACCCAAAGGATATAGTAAATATGCATCAAATAACCCCAAACAATGCAGCACTAAAAATAATGAAAATAAAATATAGTGGCTAACAAGCAAAAACAACGCTCGCCTTAGCAAGTAAACGACATACAATAAAAACATACACATCGGTATATCGTAGATATAATGACTGTCTTTCTGAAAAGCCATTATTTCTAATACACTAAGTAATAACAAAAATAACAGCAATACGATGTGAAACGCATTTATGCGCGGCATAATTAAATCTTTTTTAGATTCTCAAGTTATAGCATCTTACTGACGCCATTTTTTCACTTAAATAATATTTCTTTAACCCCCCAAGCCAATAGTAAAATCCATGCAACTATATAAATCCAAGTACGTCTGATAATTGCCGAAATATCTTGTTGTTTAATCCAGACCAGTAATTCTTCTGCATAACTGGCCATCGCCACCATAACCAACAAAGCGATAAATAAACATACTGCTAATATTTCTGTAATAGTAAGCCCTGCATTTATAAGGAAATAAAGGACAATAGCGGATGATATTAATGCCAATAAAGTAACAAGCTGAGGAACGATATAAATTTTTCCAACTAGGTTAAACCATACTTCGGGTTTGTATAACAGCATCAGAATCTTGACTACTGCCAAGCCTATTAGAATTAGTGCAAAAATTTCGATAGTGCTCATATTAAAGTGTATTCAACTCCATTAACGCTTAGCTATTTATATTGCACATCAGTAATTAGCATTTTCTAACTGATATATTTGTGTGTTTATTTCATTCAACTCAGATTCAGATATTCTCAACAACTCCATTAATACTTCATAGTTTTCCAATTGCACTGCTTGCTCACTACGAGTTGCATCTAACCCCTGCCTGAGATCTGCCTTTATTGATTCGATGGTATGTTCAAGCCTTTCTTTTTCACTATTTAACTTTTCCAATTTTTCATAATGTGAAAACATAAAATAATATTCTCTCCACTAGCAATTGCTCTAGGCGACTAACTATAAGTAAACATACATAAAACTGATTGATGCTAGTCAATTTAAATACAAAATCTGAATGTATGACTAGTCAATTTAATGATTTAATATACATTAATACAATAATTTTATTGCCGTATGACATTGACAGCGTAATGAAAAACATTTTAATGTTGCTTCGAGGTAATTAGTTATAATTAAATACTTCAAATGACAATTGCATGACAGTGAAGTAATAGAGCAATTAACTATATTCAACTTTTTTGTGAGATTTACATGTGAAAACGATAAATAATTTTTTTGTGAGTAATAATAAGAATTCTATGGCAATCATTATGATATTAATGCTATTTGCATTCAGTCCCGTATCAGCAGAATCCAGTTCGCATGAAGAAGTAATCAGTGCAGGCGCGAAAACTTATTATAGGTTCTGCTCTGTATGTCATGGAGAAGACGCCAAAGGTGACGGCACTTTTTCTGAAAATATCAAAGTCCCACCTCCCAGCTTAACTCAACTATCAGTACATAATAACGGTGTATTCCCTTGGGTAGATTTATATGCGGTCATTGATGGTACAGATTTAACCAAAGCTCATGGCACCAAGGAAATGCCTATATGGGGAGAATTATTCGACCTCAATCAATGGTCAAGCAGCAATATTGAAAACGCAAACACAATCGTTCATGGAAGGATATTTGAGTTACTAATGTATTTACACTCTATTCAAGAGGACGAAGAATAAATTTCATAATGCGTATATTTACCAGCATATAAAAAAACATTCAGTCGCACTCAACCAATTTGCCTATGGTCAATAGCACACGTATCAGCTACATATCTAAAGTACTCATATAAAATATGAGGTGATACTAAATAGAGACTACATAAATATTTAATAAAGTGTTATTAAGTTTAAAATAAAGTGACACAAATCAAGCTTGATTTTTTGATTCAAACTAGTTTATAACTAACAATAAATACAACTACATGGTGATTGCATGACAACTCGTATAAACAGAATTAAGCAATTGGCGACATTCATATTTATTTCATTTGTTGTTAGTAGCTATGCTCAAGCTGACGAAGTCGACAGCGCTATCAGTAACGGCAAGCTGGAATTCATCGAGAGTTGCTCACTATGTCATGGAGAGGACGCCAAAGGTCATGGCGTATTTTCCGAAATGTTAATTATACCTACTGCTGATTTAACACAACTTAAAAGCAATAATAATGGGTATTTTCCGTATAAAAGTGTTTATTCCGTTGTAGACGGCAGAGACCATGTGAAACAGCATGGCCCACGTTATATGCCAATTTGGGGTAATCGTTTCAATACTACCACCTGGGCTGATGTAAACCAGGAGTACTCAGAAACCTTAGTGAGAGGAAAAATATTTGAATTATTACTCTATTTAGAGTCCATTCAGGAATAATAACCCCAGGCTAATAATTATTACTCTAGTTTCATATAGTTAGTTGTTAGTTTGGTCTCCTAACTACTTTATCAACTCTTTCAATAAAATCTCTTTCCATAATAGGCTGTTGGATATAATCCGCCGCACCTCTTTGTAGTACTTTAACAGCGGAGTAAACATTTTCATCCTCCGTAGCAACGATAATCACCGGAATAGACAGGCCATTAGTTCTGACTCTTTTAATTAAATCAACCCCGTTTTCATTAGTCACCTTAGTGAAATGGAGCGATGTAATCAGGCAAGATGGTGCCTGTGACAAAGGCTCACTCAAAAATTTATTTACATGGTTAAAGGTTTTAATATTAGATGCATAACTTTTAAGAAATTTAACTAACTGGTTTTGCAGTTGATTATCATGCAATACAAGATGGATTGATTTCTCTTGTAAATGCTCATCATCCATAATTTAATCACCCCAGATATAATTGTTGCACATATGTGGATATTGTAATCATCACATACCAGTGCGGTTACGTATTATGACTTTAGTCAATTTATTAGTTTTTTGGCCATAAAATCTAAAAAATATTATTCACTGGATTATGGTTTATGCATCATCATTTTCACTAACTCAGCAACTGATTTTGCACCTAATTTTTGCATGGCATGCGAGCGGTGAATCTCTACTGTCCTATCGCTCACGCCGAGTTCACGTGCAATGACTTTATTTGCCATTCCCTCGAGCACGTAATCAACCACTTCACGTTCTCTTTTTGTAAGCAAATCAATCTGTTGCTGAATTTTCTCTTTTTTAGCCAACGCCTCTCGGTCTAACGCATTTTTCTCTAACGCCTTGGTAATTGCATCAATCACATCCTGGTCACGAAATGGCTTTTGAATAAATTCAAAAGCACCATCTTTCATTGCCTGCACCGCCATAGCAATATCACCATGGCCAGTCATGATAATAATAGGAATTGTGACATCCATATCATTCAATTTATGTTGTAACTCAATGCCACTCATACTCGGCATACGAACATCTAATAAAATACAACCTATACTAGATGCATCAAAATTTTCTAAAAATTCTTTTGCCTGAGTATATACTTTGGCGCAGTAACCTACAGAGTCTAGCAATTCAACTAAACCGTCTCGTACATATTCATCATCATCAATAATTGCCACAAATTTTTCTGGGCTATTCATAATTCTCACTTAGTTCAGTCATCAGAGTGAAATGAAATGTCGCACCCTCTTGTTCGTTATTTTCGAACCATAGCCTTCCATTATGCGAATCAATAATTGATTCGCATATAGATAGTCCTATCCCCATACCATATTCCTTTGTTGTTTGAAAAGGCGTAAATAAATTAGCGGCAACATCATCTTCAATGCCTGTACCCGAGTCTTGGATAGAAACTTTAACTCTCTCTTCATCTTTTAAATATTCAGTGTAAATTAATATTTCTTCATTACATTGTTCTTTTGCAAGCGACGCATCAATTGCATTTCTTATTAAATTAATAATAACCTGTTGTAGCTGGACTAAATCTCCTAAAACTAATGGCGTGTCATCAGCCAAATCGACTTTAAAAACAAACTGCTTGGCTTGCTTATCAACTTTTGCCAACTCTAATGCATCGTGAATCAATTTATTAATATCTAAGTGTTGTATATTTTGACTTTCGGGCCGCAGCATCATTCTTAAACGCAGAATTACATCACTGGCTCGATGTGATGCTATTTCAATTTTTTCAAACAGCCCTTTTATTTTATCAATATCAGTGTTGTTACCCTCAATTCTACGCTTACCTGCTTCAGCATAAGTACCAATAGCAGTTAATGGTTGATTAATTTCATGTGCTATGCCGGCTGCCATTTCACCAAAGATACTAATTCTATCCATATGTGCTAGCTGCTCCTCATTGAGCCTTTCTTTTTCTTTAGCATCTATCTTTTCCGTGATATCCAATATAATCGCAACAAATACCTGTCGCGATTCATACGACATAGTTTCAAGATGTACCTCTATCGGATAACAACTTCCATCTTTCCGTTCATGTAGTGAAGTAAAATTAATTTTATCGACTTTATTATCCAATAAAGGTTGGATGATCCGTGAAAATTTTTCTTTATCATAATCTGGTTTAATATCGATAGGCGTTTTATTTTGAATTTCTTCCAGCGAGTATTGCAGATTGTTTAATGCGCTTTGATTGACATGAATAAAATTTAATTTTTGCGCATCAAACATATAGATTTCATTCAGTGAATGCTGAAAAATATTTTCAAAACTACGCGCACGTTGTAGATTTTCTTTTTCTTTACTTAGATCACTAATAAAACCTGCAAAATAACGGTCTCCGCCTTCAAAGAACTCAGTAACAGACAACCACATTGGAAATTGTGATCCATCCTTTCTTAACCCCACCACTTCACGTCCAATACCAATTATTTTGGCTTCACCGCTGGCATTATAAGAAGATATATATTCATCGTGTTTACCGCGAAAAGGTTGAGGCATCAGTACTTTTATATTGCTATCGATTAATTCCGCGCTTTGATAACCAAATATTCTCTCTGCTGCCGGATTAACAGACTTTATTTCCCCCCATTGGTTGATAGAAATAATGCCCTCGACAGCGGTTTTAATGACCGCTTGAAGTTGTCCATATGAGAGGTCATTTTTCATTATCTGATTATATTTTGTACAATTACGTTAGTTTTTAGCATTTTGAAGATTTCCTAATAAATTCATATAGTTAAAAAATATGGATTAATCTGCTTGATACAAAACTAAGTAGTTTCCGAAGGTCAATTACGCATTCGCACGAATATTCTAACGCACTATAACAAGGTTTAATGTCTTTCAAGTAATCCACACAATTGTTGTAAAAGTACTCAACATAAAAATCATAAGGGGCATTTAAAATGCAAGCGGAGATACTACCTTTAGAATCAGCACCTGAACTACAGTACAACAACCCATCCACTTCATCACATTGCGCGGAATGTGTGCAGCATATTACCTGCTTAGCTAGTGGTCTCAATGACCGTGAAGTACGCGCATTTAATACTATTCCTAAGCAGTCGAAAAAACTCAATCGCGGCGAATATTTATATCAACCTGGTGATCGCTTAGATACTATCTATTTGATAAAAAGTGGTTCCCTTAAAAACTCCATTATTGATGAAGAAGGCCGCGAACAAGTACTCAATTTTTCATTGCGCGGTGATTTAGTTGGCTTAGATGGGTTATTTTTAAACACTCACCCTACGGAAACGACTGCGCTGGAAACAACATTTTTATGCGGTATTCCAATCGCTGAATATCTTAACCTCGCGAGTAAAACACCTAAGTTATACCAAAAGCTCTTAGACCATATGAGCAGACGTATAGTTGAAGAAGAACAGCACTCATTAATGCTAGGCACTAAAAATGCTGATCAAAGACTTGCTTATTTTCTTGTTGAACTTGCCAAGCGCAATAATGAAAAAGGCTTTTCGGCACAAGATCTAGTATTGCATATGTCACGTCGCGATATTGGCAGCTACCTTTCCGCAGCAGTTGAGACAGTAAGTCGCCTGTTTACTCGCTTGCAGGATCAAGGTTTGATTAATGTGCATGGTAAGCATATTCGTATTAATAATTTTGAAGGTTTAAAAGCGATATCAACATAACTGATCAGCCTAAAAGAATATCAGAGGAGAAAGTCATGAAACTGTATAAAGCAGTTACTTTATTTATCTTTATGGTTATACCTCTATCTCTAGCTGCAGAAAGTCAAGATAATGTTGAAGACTTTCCCATGCTAGGTGCCATTGAGTTTGAAAATTCATGTGCTGTTTGCCATGGCTTTAAAGGTAAAGGAAATGGCGTAATGGCTGACTCACTCAAGAAAAAACCTTCGGACTTGACTGTACTTAGCAAAAACAACCACGGCCATTTTCCGTTCACAGAAGTGTATCGTGTGATAGAGGGGTCACCAAGGGTCGGTGTGCACGGCACACGTGATATGCCTGTATGGGGTGATCGCTATCGAAAAGAAGCAGAAAAATATGATGCAGATGCCTATATATATACCAGAGGTTTAATTCTTGAATTATTGGTTTATATAATGACACTACAAGAAGAAGATTAAATATAATCTTTAGTTCATATTTTCTCTTACAAGCTGCAGATCTTGAAATAGTTCCAAGGCCATTACTGCTGCTGCCGGTTCCAGGTTTAGATAATGAAGATAGCCAGCCGCTACTTCAATTCGTCCATAATCCTCACTGGAGAAGGTCCACTTACCAGGCTCACTGCCTCGAGGGTTAGCAATACCTGAAGCCACCATTCCTACCAATGTATCAATAGTTAAGTCATGCAATACACAAACCGCACGTGAGGTATAAATAATATTTTTACTCATAAATATATCTACTTATAGATCTTAAATCATATCTTTTCTAGCTTTACAGACTAAAGCATAGTTCTATTTTCATATTGATACATATCAATCTTGTATAAAGACACATACTCTTGTTCATACTTACATGAAACTCGTATTTTAATGCTACGCAAATATAAATAATTATTGATTTTCATCAATATCATATTGCATAGAATTTTTGACAATAACAGTATGATGTAAACCTTAATTTAGACGGAGGTTAATAAATGAAACTTGTACCTAAGGAACCTTTTGTAAGTGCATTTCCGCACATGAAGGATCTTAGCCGTTTGTTTAATTTAGAATTTGATGATGATCATATGTTGTCTCCTGCAAATTGGATTCCGGCAGTAGATATTGCAGAAAAAGATGATTATTTTCTTATTGAAGCAGATGTTCCCGGTGTAGATCCTAAAGAAATCGAAGTCAGTATGGAAAATGGCTTCTTGACAGTCCGAGGAGAGAGAAAAAGTGAATCTAAAACAGAGAAAGAAGGATATTCACGTGTAGAACGTTCACACGGAAGTTTTTACAGGAGATTCAGCTTACCAGAAACAGCAGATCCTGAAAATGTCTCTGCCAACTCCAATAAGGGCGTATTACAAATAAAAGTAGGAAAAACTAAAATTTCCAAACCAAGGAAGATCACTGTAGATGTTAAGTAAAATTTACCTCCCTAGTTGCCTACGGGCTATTAGGGAGGAATTTCAATTCCTCTGACAGTCTCCCCACTACCTGGGTAAAATTTATATGACAACACGTTCACCCCAGAAAGCACAGTAAGATTTCTTATTAAAAATTCTATAACTCCTTTATTTACATCAAAGTAATAAGCCATAGAATTATTGATTCAAATCATTCGGTTATTACTTATAAAGTATTAATATAACGCTGTCAGCTATTATATGAAGAGTAAAAGTGCTAAGTGGAAATATAAAAGTATTTGAACTTCTAAAACGCAGCTACCCTGAAGTAAAAAAGCATAGTGTTGAACTTGGCGATAAAACATATGCAAATATGTTTGCACAACACCCTGAATTAAAAGAGTTATTTAAAAATACGCCACCAGGTCAGTCACAAAGGTTAGTCGATGCTATCTTATTCTACTGCCAGGAAGTCGAAAATTATGAATTGTTTTATGACCGGCTTGATAAAATAGCACATGTACATATCCAGGCAGGCATCAAAAACGAATTTTATCCCTACATGAAAGAGGCATTTGTAAAAGCAATAAAAGAAGTATTTAAAGAAAAAGCAACTGAAGAACTAGTACGAGCTTGGACATATGGTTTCGATAGCCTAAGCAATGAGCTTATACATGCTGAAAATCTAATCAGAAAATATAGTAATTAAGCAATTTAATTCACCTTTCAATGAATGAAACCAAACTCGCCAGAAAGGTTTCGCTACCACTATTAACATTTTATGGTTTAGGCACTATTCTTGGGGCAGGTATATACGTCCTCATTGGTGAAGTTGCACTAAGAGCCCAGCAATATACCTATTTGTCGTTCATTATTTCAGCTTCTATTGCAGGTATAACAGCGTATTCATTTGCACGCTTAGCTTCTATGCATCCCAAAAGCGCAGGTGAAGCTGCGTATGTATATGCAGCATTTGATTCCAAACTGGCCTCTGCGTTGATAGGCCTGGCTGTGATATTAATTGGTTCTGTTTCCGCAGCAACTATGACCAGAGGCTTTACAGCTTATTTTGTGTCTATTTTTGAGATACAAGAATTATTAGTTATCATTGGAATTGTAAGTTTTATCACATTTTTTTCTCTGTGGGGAATCAGCCAATCAATCTGGTTAGCTACAGTGATTACAATCATTGAAATTATAGGTCTTTTATTTGTAATATATGTCGTATTAGAAAATAGTGGCACAACTGATTTACCTACGGCTTCAACAACAGTATTTAGCCATGGTCCAATGATTTTGTATGCTGCTTTTATAAGCTTCTATGCTTATATCGGCTTTGAAGATATTGTTAATATTGCCGAAGAAACTATCAATGCCAGAAAAGTCGTCCCTTTAGCAATATTACTTTCTCTTGCTATATCTACAGTATTGTATGTAACACTGGCCATCACATGTACGTCGTATATACCCCTCAGTATATTCGAGACAAGTGATGCTCCACTGGTTTCAATCATTCAATATAAAGGTTATGACACTACCATGATAGCTGTCATTAGCATGATTGCCATTGTGAATGGTGCACTTGTACAACAAATTATGGCTTCCAGAG
>Ga0207422_1001258_pt1 | contig 53933 bp, 46 predicted proteins | sample MarCyaLeptolynsp_FD_187757 | JGI IMG/M metagenome (GOLD analysis project Ga0207422, IMG submission 187757) | Marine cyanobacterial communities from Panama - species 1 Leptolyngbya sp. (SPAdes) | ecosystem: Environmental > Aquatic > Marine > Unclassified | place: Panama: Panama City | collected... | reverse complement strand
CTGCCCGAAGATCAGTTCGAGGCCTTCCTCTCGGCCCCCATCGTCAGCCGCGGAAAGCTCGTCGGCGTGATCAACCTGCAGCACCGGCTCCCGCACATGCACACGCGACGAGAGATCACGCTGGTGACGACGATCGGGTTCCTCCTGGGTTCCGAGATCGAGCTGGCGCGCATGGACAGCCAGGTCACCGAACTGGCCGAGGCGCTTGAGACGCGCAAACTGGTCGAGCGGGCCAAGGGGCTGCTGCAACGCGATACGGCGATGAGCGAGGAAGAGGCCTACCTCACCTTGCAGCGCCAGGCGCGGCAGCGGCGCTTGTCAATGAAGCAAGTCGCCGAGGCGATCGTGCTATCCGACGACGTCCGCCGTCTCCAAAAGGGCGAAGCCGGCTAGCGGCCGCCCCTTTCTCCGTCGAAACGAAAAACGCCGGCCCTTAGATGGCCGGCGAGTAGTTGCGACTGCCTTTTTTGCCGAAGTCCGCGCGCAGCGCGTTCAGCAGCGAGCGGTGGAACTGGCAGAGTTTTCCGTCGGGGGCGGGGTGTCCGCACTTCATGCAGAGTCCCGTGCCTTGTCCGGGCTGATATTCGTTGCCCCTGGGAGCGCGGTTGCCGTTGGCGTCTCGGGCGTAACCGCCGCCTTTCCCATAGCCCCTCTTGCCCTTTTTCTTGGAGCCGGATTTGCCGTACTTGCCGGAACGCCGGCGTTGGGAGGAGTAATCCTTCATCTGGTTTTGGGTCGCGACGGATACCATGTCCGCGCGAATTCGTTTCTAAAAAGTGGTGATCGTCGAACGTCGGCGATCGGGTCCTCAAAGTCCAAGGGGGACTTTCTCAGCGACTTCGTGGTCCGTGAGGAACGGACGTTTACGAGCCAATCGGACTGGAATTGAGGATACAACAGAGTCCGCGACTCGATCAAGATCGATTTCTCACGTTTTCGCGCGGCCAGAGGGTCAAAGCGGACCTTTTCACCGTCCTATCCGCGTCGAGGGATTAGACGTTTACACGGCGCGATTCGTTTCGAAGGAAAGCGCGTTGGTAGTCTGGGGAGGCAAATGGCGAACCACCACGACGAGAAGAGCGCGAGCCTCTGGAAACAGATCGTCGACATCCGGCCGTCCGAACTCCCGCAAGCTCTGCTGATGGCGGGCTACTTTTTCCTCGTCATCACCACGTTCTGGATCCTCAAGCCGCTCAAGAAGACCCAGTTCGTCGAGTTCTACGATACGTCCGGATTCGAGCTGCTTTCGTGGACGTTCTCCGCCGCGCAGGCCGAGCAACTCGCCAAAGTGCTCAACATGGTCGTCGCGCTGTTCGCGGCGATGGCCTTCGCGGCGCTGTCCCGGCGCTTCCGGAGAGAGAAGCTGACCTACGTCTTCTGCGCGTTTCTGGTCGTGTGCTTCGCCGCGTTCACGCCGCTGTTCGACGCCCCCGCCGACGGGACCGTCTGGTCGTTCTACCTGTTCGGCGATCTCTACAACACGCTCATGGTGGCGTCGTTCTTCGCCTTCTTGAACGACAGCGTGACGGCCGACGGCGCCAAGCGCCTCTACGGCCTGATCGTACTCGGCGCAGTCGGCGGCGGAGCGTTCGGGACGACGATCTTGAGCGCCTACATCGACGACCTGACGGTCCCCGAATGGCTCTGGATCTCGGCCGGGCTGTCAATCGCAATCGCGGTCCTCGCCGGCGCCGCCGGAGCGCGCTTCCGCAGTTCCGGGGCCGTCGCCGAGACGCCGAACGACCAAGCCGACAAGAAGTCCGAGTCCAAGCCGTCGGGCTCCGCGCTCGACGGCGCCAAGATGGTTTTTCGCTCGAAGTACCTGCTCTCGATCGCCCTCATCCTGGGCCTGTACGAGATGGTCTCCGCGCTGATGGACTTCCAGTTCACCTCGGCCGTCGCGCACTACTTGGACGGCGAGGCGATCGGCGAACACTTTGCGCTGGTCTACGCGATCACCAACTGGGTCGCCTTCTTCGTGCAGTTGTTCTTGACGAGCCTGGTGATGCGGCGCTTCGGCGTCGGAGCGGCTCTGCTGGTGCTGCCGGCGGCGGCGCTGCTCAGTTCGGGAGGCTTCTTGGTGATGCCGGTCCTGCTGACGGGAAGCGCCCTGCTCGTGTCGGACAACGCGCTCAACTACTCGATCAACCAGTCGGCCCGCGAAGCGCTCTACGTGCCCACCACGCGCGAAGAGAAGTACCAAGCGAAGGCGTTCATCGACATGTTCGTCCAGCGCTTTGCAAAGGCCCTTGCGGTGGGACTCAGCCTCGCCGTGACTTCATTCATCTCGGGCATCGAAGGCGTCCGCTGGCTCTCGCTGCTGACGCTCGTAATCCTGATCGCCTGGATCCGAATCGCCTGGTTCGCAGGCAAGGAATTCGACCGCCTGACCCAAGACGACGCCTAGCCGTACCACCCCGAAACCACGGCGTCCCCACAACCTCCGGCGAACGAACAACGCCGCCGCGGGCGTGAGTCCGCGCTGGTTGCGGTCGGTGAAGCCTCCCCCATGGCGCTGCCGCCTCGGAAACCCCGGTCACCCAACAGAAAAAGGCGACCGCCCAAGGCGGTCGCCCTCTCCGTCAGTCGGGAATCGGTGGGTGCGCTACTCGCCGGCCGGAGGCGCAGCGGGGGTCGAAACAGGATTCGCCGTGTCGTAGGCCATGATCACCGCGTTGGTGATATTCGTCTCGTTCGCGGCGTATAGCACCGGACTTTGCGGCGACGAGATGTCCAGCACAACGGCAAAACCATTGTCCTGCGAGTACTTGGTGACCACGGCAATCAGCTTGCTGCCGACCTCGTTAAAGAGATTCTGCTGCTCTTGATTGAACTCGCCGCGCGCGTCTTCCACCGTACGCTGCGCCTGCTTCTCCTTGTTCTGAATCTGGCGCGTCAAGTCACGACGAGCGTCCTCGCTCATCGTGTTGGCGCCCTTGTTCAACTGCGCCCGAAGATCGTTGATCTCTTGGTTGATCGCCTCGATCTCTTTCGAGCGCGGCTCGTACTTTTTCTGCAGCTCTTGGATCAGCGTCTGCCCCTCTTGCGTACGAGTGATCGCGTCTTGGATGTTGATGATGGCGACTTTCGTGGCGGCGTCCTGCGCGGACAGCATCGGGGCGCACGAGAGAGCCAGAGCGGCGACGAGCGCGCCTTGGAAAGCTCTACGTTTCATGGAGATAACCTCTAAATTCGGGACCGTTTCCCTACTTTGGGTTCAGTCTAGCATAGCCCTAAACCCCGCAAATTCAGCCTAGAACGTCCGGCTGATGGTGAACCGGAAGATCGACCGCCGCTCGAAGAAAGGCAGCGCCCGACCGAAATTCGTTACGCCGTTGACGAACGAATTCTGGTTGGGGAACAACGACCGATCGGCGACGATCGGCGGCTGCAAAACCTCTTGCACGCGCGCCGGATTGTACGCCCAGTAGAAGCGGAACGGCGCGTTGACCACCGGCATCATCACCTGGAGTTCGAGGCCCGTCGAGGCGCGCAGGTTCTGCGTCGCCGAGACGATATTGACCTTATTGTCGAAACCGGCCTGCGGGAAGTCGTTGTTCAAATCGCCGACGCGGCCGTCGTTCAAACGAACCTGGTTCGGGAAAACGATCTTGTTGAAGCCGAAGTCAAAGAACGGCGCCAGCACGACCGGCCCAAACAACTTGATCCGGTACTCGAGGTTCGTGACCAAGCGCGTATCGCCGCCCGGTTGCACGACGCGGTAGACCGGGATCTCAGCCTGCGCCGGACGGAAAACCTCCGTACCCGCATCGTCGACGAGTTGCAGGCGAGGCGTGCCGTTGTCGTTCAACAGCGGCACGTTGGCCGTATCCGGAATGAACCCGATCGGCGAGACGGACCACAGCCGGAACCCGCGAATGTCGTTCTCTCCGCCCATGAAGTTGCGCCGGAACGGAGGCGGAACGTTGCCGCCGTAACCGGTCAGCAGCGAGAACAGACCGCGCATCGCGATCACGTTGCCGCGATGCGGAATGAACCACTTGGCTTCCGCCGTCGGCTGGATGAACTTGGTGTTGCCGCCCAAGCCCGCCAGCGCCACCGAGGCGAACAAGCTGCGCCCCCGCGACGGTGTGATCGGGTGATCGACCGTGTTGTAGAAGAAGTTCGGCGTGATCTCGCTGGTCGTGATGCCTTCGAGCGAGTTCGGACCGCTGACGCCCTCAAAGTTGATGAACGTGAACAGGTTGTTCGCCGCCGCCGAGAACGTAACGATGTCCGACCGCTGCAAGCTGTAGGTGATGCCGATACGCGAGAAGCTCTTGCGCAGCGGGTAGCTGGCAAACGTCGTGAAACCGGTCGAGTTCTGGCGGTAGTCGAGCAGGTTGTCCTGGCCGAACTGGTCAAACAACGGGATCAGGTTCTGCCCCGAGAAGATCGACGCCTCACGCGCTTGGTTGAAGCTGAACCGGCGCGTGAAGACCGTAAAGCCGGCCTGAATCGGACGGTCGAACAGATAGGGCTCCGTGAAGCCGAGCATCAGCACGCGCTCGCGGCTGCCGAGCTGCGTCTCGAACGAGAGCGTTTCGCCCAGGCCGAGGAAGTTGTTCGTCGAGTAGCCGAAGCCGACGAAGCTGCCGGCGAAGCCCGAAACACCGCCGTTCAAATTGACCGTGTTGCGGCCGCGCTCCTTCACGTTCAGCGTCAGGTCGACCAAACCGTTGCGCGGATCGCGGCGGATATCGGTCGACTCGTCCTCTTTCAGCGGCTCGAAGTAGCCCAACTGGTTCAGACGCAGCGTCGAGAGATCCCACAGCCGCGTGTTGAACATGTCGCCCTCATCGAGCAGCAGTTCGCGGCGGATGACCTTGTCGCGCGTCGTCGTGTTGCCGGCGAAGTTGATGCGGCGCACGAAGAACTGGCGGCCCTCGTCGACCGTCAAGTTGAGATCGATCTTCGGCGGATCATCCTGGTCGCGGAACTCGAACGTCGGCTCCGCGACGAAGTCGATATAGCCGAACTCGCCGTAGAGCTTCTTCAGATTCTCGAGGCCCTTACGCAGCTTCTCGACGTCGAACAGGTCGCCGTTCTGCATCTGGAAGACCGGGCTCAACACCGCGTCCGGCGTGCGGAACAGCTCGACGTCGGTAAAGCTCAGCTTGCCCAGTTCGTAGGCGCGCCCTTCCTCGACGTTCATCGTGATGTCGGCCTTCTTCGCCTTCTTCTTGAAGACGAACGGGATCGGCAGCAGCTTGCGCCCCTTCTTGTCGGTGATCTCCAATTCGTGCGTCGGGACCGAGGCGCGGAAGAAGCCCGCCGTCTGATAGCGGTTGCGGACCATCTCCTTGTCCGCTTCCAGCTTGCGCAAGTCGAACGTCTTCGCGAACAGGTTCTCGAAGAGCATGCTCTTGGGGATGCCGACCGGCTTCAGCGCCTTCATCGCACGCTTCAACTGGCGGTCGCCGATCGACGTGTTGCCGTCGAAGTCAACCTTGCCGACCTTGACCTTCGGGCCTTCCTCGATGTTGAATACGATCTCGATCGACGACGGCGGAATCTGGCGCACCTGCGGATCGATCTGGGCGTACTGTCGGCCGCGCTCGCCGAGCAGCTCTTGCAGCACCAACGTCGCGCGTTGCACGGCCGTCGGATCATAACGGCTCTCGACCGAGAGGCCGACCTTGCGCTCCTGGAACCGCTCCAGGATGTCCGACACCGTCGCCGACTTGTTGCCTTCGTAACGGATCGTGCGGACAACCCGGCGCTCGACGACGACGAAGCGAACGAGCTTGCCGCGCTCGCCGTCCTCGACTTCCAGACGCAGATCGTCGAAGTAGCCCGTGTTCCACAACACCATGAAGTCGCGGCGCAGGCCGTCGATGTCGTAGGGGTCGCCTTCCTTGGTGAAGATGCGGGCCAATAAGCCTTCGCGCGGGATGCGTCGCGCGCCGCGGAACTCGACCGCTTCGACGAAGTCGCCTACCTGCGCCGGGGGCGCGTCGGCGACGTCTTCAAACGGAGTGGCCGGCGTCTGCGGCTCTTCGGCGTCCGGTACGTCCTCAAACGGAGACGGCGCCTGCGGGCGAGTCTGTTGGGCCAGGATGTAGATCGGGCCTTGGCGCTGGTCGCGAACTTCCTCGCGGTTCCCCTCCGCTCGGTTCCCCTCGGGGTCGGCGGCGTGGACTCCGGCGATCAGCCCGAAACAGGCGATCGCGGTCGCGACGCATCGAAACAAACGTGAAAACATGATGGGAACGATGTACCTTCCTGGCAAGGGCGGGGTGAGCGGGGTCGAGCCTCGGTCGTAGGTCTCGAGAAAGATACGCATCGGCCGCGCGGCCGGGTTCAACTCCACTGCTGTTCGTCCAAGAATCCGCCCGCCACGGGCCGACGCGCGGACGCCGTCCTACCTCAACCCTGAAAGGTCGAATTTCATTCTATCCAAACGTCTAGGGCGAAAGGGAACGCGCTCAAAAATTTGACAACCGGCCCCCAGGACCCGAGCTACTTATCGAACGTCATCTGGAACTCGCCGTAAACGCCGTCATAGCTCAGGACGTAGTGCTTGAGTCGACGTTGCGGATCCACTTGGAAGAACAGATACCCCGTTACGGGCTCGTCGACCGGATCGAGCGACATCTCGAGCCGGTTCAGCCGCCCCAGCAGACTGTCGTCCTCCAAGTTCTGCGCCTGAAGCGTCGTCTCGCTCTCGCCCGTCGTCGCCGAACCGAACGAAGAGGGCGCGTTGTCGATCCTGGTGGGGCGCGTCCCCGTCCCCGGCGCTCCGCCGGCGATCACCGCCTCGCGCGCCTGCGAGAAGACTCCCCCGCGGCTCGTCCGCTTGTTTTCGAGCGCCAGAACAGCCGTCCCGGCGATCATGTCCGGCGAAACGGCTTCCGAGCGCTCGTTGTCGCAGCGGCAACGAAAGATGAAGTCCTCGCGCGAGAGTTCAAGCATATTGTCGAACAGGGGGCGCACGGTCAACTCGACCATCGAGAACTCTTCGTCGAGACGGTCGCCGGTCAGCTTCTCGATCTCGTCGACGTCGACGACCAGCCGCGCGCTGAACTCGATGTCTCCGACGCGCACTTTCTGAGGGATCGGCTCCGACGCCCAGCCCGGCACGACGAGCGAAAACGTCAATAGGATCAGCGCAACTCGCACGAGCGTGAGTATGACATACCGCCCGAGGGGGAGCTTGTGCGTCGCGGTACACTGCCCGGGATGAAGACGTGGTGGATCGTCCTTCCCTCCCTCTTGGCCCTCGGCTGCGCGACGGCGCCTCCGACGCCGGAAGCCGAGCTCGCCGCCGAACCTCCGTTGTGGCTCTTCCTGCTCGCCGGGCAATCGAACATGGCCGGCCGCGCCCCGGTGGAAGAGATCGACCGCACGCCGCACCCGCGCGTTTTCTCGCTCCAACAGGACATGACCTGGGGCCCGGCCGTCGAACCGCTGCACTGGGACAAGCCGGACATCATCGGCGTCGGCCCGGGGTCATCCTTCGGCCGCGCGATGGCCGAGCGCTACCCGGACGTGCGGATCGGGCTGATCCCGTCAGCCGTCGGCGGCAGCTCGATCCGCGAATGGGTTCCGCGCGGCGTCAATCCGTCGACCGAACGCCGCCCGTGGGACGACATGAAGTACTTCGTCTGGCGCACCCTCGCCATGACAGGCGGCGAACTCAAGGGCGTCATCTGGCACCAAGGCGAAGCCGACGCCAAAAACTTCAGCGCCGAGCACGGCGACGCGCTGGTCGATCTGGTCGCCCGGATGCGAGCCGAGTTCGACGACCCCGACCTGCCCTTCGTCGCCGGCGAGTTGGCCGACTTCTACATGACCAACCGCAGCCCCAAAGGCGCCGTCATCAACGAAGGCATCCGCCGACTCCCGGAAAAATCCGACCATACCGCCGTCGTCACGCCGGTCGACGCCGAGGCGCTGCCCGACGGCATCCACTACGACGCCCCGACCTACCGCCGCTTCGGCGAATCCTACGCCGAAGCGATGATCGGGTTGCTCGAGTAATCTACGCCTGAGCTGCGGCTAGTCTACGCCGGCTGCGAAGCCGCTTCACGCTCTTTGAGCCGCAGCAGCTCCAGCCGCAGCGAGTCGCACAGCGCGTTGAAGCTGGCTTCCAGCACGTCGTCCGAGACGCCGACCGTCGTCCATGTCTCGTCTTCGTGACGCCAAGTCACCAAGACGCGCACCTTCGCCGCCGTGCCCTGCTTGGGGTCCAGTACGCGGACCTTGTAGTCGGTCAGCTTCACGTCGAGCGCCTTGGGATAGACGTCCGACAGACACTTGCGCAGCGCCGTCGCCATCGCGTCGAACGGGCCGCCTTCCGACGTCTCTTCGGCCCACTTCTGGCCCGCCGGCGTCTTGACGATCATCTCGACGTGATGCTCGGTGCGCGCTTCGCCCTTCTTCACGGTCGAGGCGCTGAGCTTCTCCAGCTCGAACAAGAAGTGGTCGGGCTGGGTTACTTCACGCACCAGCAACTCGAACGACCCCTCGGCCGATTCGAGCTCGTAGCCCTCGTTCTCCATCTCCTTGATGCGTTCGAGCAGCGTCTTGCGCTGCGCGTCGTCGAGATGGTCGAGGCCCATCTCTTCCACCTTGAAGAATATGTTCGAGCGGCCTGAAAGATCGCTCACCAAGACGCGCCGCTGGTTACCGACCGTTTCGGGCTCGACGTGCTCATAGGTCGAGGCATCGCGCAGCACCGCCGAGACGTGAATCCCGCCCTTGTGCGCAAACGCCGATTTGCCGACGTAGGCCGCGCCGTTCGGCACCTGTAGATTGGCCGTGTCGGCGATGTAGTTCGCCAGCTTGGTCAATTGCGGGAGCTTCTCCGCCGGCACGCACTCGTGCTTCAGCTTCAGTTGCAGCCCGGCGATGGCGGAGACCAGATTCGAGTTGCCGCAGCGCTCGCCGTAGCCGTTCATCGTGCCCTGGACTTGCGAGCAGCCCAACTCGACGGCCGCAATCGCGTTGGCGACGGCGACCTCGGAATCGTTGTGCGTGTGGATGCCGATCGGGCCGCCGAGGTTCTCGATCACGTCCGAGACGACCTCGCTCAACCGGCCGGTCAGCGTGCCGCCGTTGGTGTCGCACAGCACCAGGATGTCGGCGCCGCCCTTCTTGGCCGCTTCGAGCGTGCGCAGAGCGAAGTCGCGCGAGCCTTCGTAGCCGTCAAAGAAGTGCTCGGCGTCGTAGACCACCTCGCGCCCCTGCGACTTCAAGTAGGCGACCGTTGACTCGATCATCTCGAGGTTCTGCTCTTCGCTCACCCGCAACGCGCGCTCGGTATGCAGGTTCCAGCTCTTGCCGAAGATCGTGACGACCGGCGTCTCGGACTCGATCAACTGCCGAACGTTCTCGTCCTCTTCGACCTTGTTCTTCACATGCCGCGTCGAGCCGAACGCCGCCAGCTTGGCGTGCTTCAGGTCGAGCGATTTGGCCGCTTCAAAAAAGTCGCGGTCGCGCGGGTTCGATCCCGGCCAGCCGCCTTCGATGTAGTCGATGCCGAACTCGTCGAGTCGGCGCGCAATACGAATCTTGTCCTCGACAGAGAAGTTCACGTTCTCGCCCTGCGTTCCGTCGCGAAGGGTGGTGTCGTAGATCGATACTCGCATTGCTTTCTAGCTCCTTGTGGCGTGGTCGGCCGGAGGCGTCGTCATCCGCGCCCCCGGCCTTCCGACGGCGTTACGCCGTCGGCATTTCCTTCTTCCGTTTCAAGAACGTCATCATGCTGCGCAGCTTCTCGCCGACCTCTTCGATCGGTTGGTCTTGCTGCGCCTTGCGGGTAGCGAGGAACTTCTCGCGTCCGGCGCGGTTCTCGGCCATCCATTCGTTGGCGAACTCGCCCGTCTGGATCTCCTTGAGCACCTCGCGCATCTTCTCGCGCGCGTGCTCGTCGACCACCCGCGGGCCGCGCGAGTAGTCGCCGTACTCGGCCGTATCCGAAACCGAGTAGCGCATGTAGTTGAGGCCGCCTTCCTGGATCAGGTCGACGATCAGCTTCAACTCGTGCAAGCACTCGAAGTAGGCCATCTCAGGCGCATACCCGGCGTCGACCAGCGTCTGGAATCCGGCGCGGATCAGCTCCGCCGTACCGCCGCAAAGAACGGCTTGCTCGCCGAAGAGATCCGTCTCGGTCTCCTCCTTGAAGCTCGTCTCGATGACGCCCGCCTTCAAGCAGCCGATGCCTTTGGCGTAGGCCAGTCCGAGCGCCTTCGCGTTGCCGGTCGAGTCCTGCGCGATCGCGAGCAAGCCCGGTACGCCGACGCCCTCTTCAAACAGCTCGCGTACGCGGTGGCCCGGCGCCTTCGGAGCCACCATCAGCACGTCGATGTCCGAGCGCGGCTCGATGAACTTGAAGTGGACATTGAAACCGTGCGCGAACATCAGCGCCGCGCCGGGCTTCAGGTTGGGAGCGATCTTCTCGTTGTAGAGATCGGCTTGGATGTGGTCGGCGACGAGGATCATCACCACGTCGGCGGCCTTGGCCGCGTCCTCGGTGGTCATCACGCGCAGACCGGCCTGCTCGGCCTTGGCCCACGACTTCGATCCCTCATAAAGAGCAACGACGACGTCGACCCCGCTCTCCTTCAAGTTCAACGAGTGGGCGTGGCCTTGGCTTCCGTAGCCGACGACGGCGACGGTCTTGCCGTCCAAGTGCGACAGATCCCCGTCCGCCTCGTAGTAAATCGGTAACGCCATTGCTTCTCCTTCCTTTTCTTATGGGTATGGCCGAGGCTAGCTCTTGGCCTCGGCCGGTTCTTCTTCTTCGTCCATGCGGAACGACGGCGCCGGCAGTTGATTCTTCGGCAGCCGCGCCATCGCCATCGAGCCGGACCGAATCATCTCGACTTCGCCGTAGTGCTCCAGCAACTCGATCAGCGCGTCGATCTTTTCCGGCGACCCGGTAACTTCAAAAGTGTAGTGCGTCGGCGTCGCATCGACGATGTTGGCGCGAAAGATCTCCGCCTCCTTCGTCAGCGCCGAACGCATCTCGGGCTTGATCCGCGACACCTTGATCAGCGACAACTCGCGCTGCACGGCCTGCGACTCGGTCAAGTCGACCGCCTTGACGACGTTAACCAGCCGCGTGATCTGCTTGATCAACAACGGCCGGTTCTCGTCCGACACCTCGGCCACGATCGTCATCTGCGACAACGTCGGGTCGAGCGTCTTGGCCACCGTCAACGAATGGATGTTGTAGCCGCGCGAAGTCAGCACGCCGGCGACGCGCATCAGCGAGCCGGCCTTGTTTTCGACGAGCAGGGATATGAGTTGATTCATCGTTCTAGACTCCTTCTCTCGTGCTCGTCGGACTAGTCGCCCGCCGCGACCGGCTTCTCGGGTCCGAGAATCATCTCGTCCAAAGCGCCGCCCGCCGGAACCATCGGGTAGACGTTCTCCTCGCGCGTGACCATCACGTTCAGCAGGAACGGTCCCGGCTCGGCGAACGCTTCATCAAGCGCCGGGCCGAGGTCTTCCGGAAGTCGCACGGTCGATCCCTTCATGCCGTAGGCCGCCGCCAACATCGGGATATCCGGGAACCCGGGGGCCATGTGGACCTCCGAATAGCGCTTCTCGAAGAACAGATCCTGCCACTGACGGACCATGCCCAGCCAGCCGTTGTTCATGATGATGATCTTGACCGGCAGCTTGTTGGCCACGATCGTCGCCAGCTCGGGCAAGGCCATCTGGAAGCCGCCGTCGCCGCAGATCGCGATCGCCATCGTCTCGGGCTTCGCCACCGCGGCGCCCATCGCCGCCGGCAGTCCGAAGCCCATCGAACCGAGTCCGCTCGAGGACTGCCACTTGCGCGGCTTGTTGAAGTGCAGGTACTGGGCCGCCCACATCTGGTGTTGTCCGACGTCGACCGCGACCACCGCGTCGCCCATCCGCTCGTTGATCGACTCCATCAAGAACTGCGGCTTGATCTCGGTCGCGGACTTCTCGTAGGTGTAGGGGTGCTCGGCCTTCCAGCCCATCACCCGGGCGTGCCACTCTTTGCGCGCCGCGGCGCCGGCTTCGGCCTTCTCGGCCGTCTCGCGCAGCTTGGCGTTGAGCTTCTTCAGGACGCGCTTCACGTCGCCCACCACGCCCACGTCGGCGCGCCGGTTCTTGTTGATCTCGCACGGATCGACGTCGACGTGCAGCACGCGCGCCTCGGGCGCAAAACGATCCAGTCGTCCGGTAACGCGATCGTCAAAGCGCGCGCCCAGACCAACGATCGTGTCGCACTTCGACATGCACATGTTGGCCGCGTAGCCGCCGTGCATCCCGAGCATCGAAACGTAGTTCGGATGGTCGACCGGCATGCAGCCGTGCCCCATCACCGTATGCACGAGCGGCGCGCCCAGGATCTCCGAGATCTCGATCACTTCCTGATCGGCCTCCGCGGTGATCACGCCGCCGCCCGAGTAGATGCATGGCCGCTCGGCTTCCCACAGGAACGCCGCCGCCTCTTCGATCTCGGCTTCGTCCGGATCGAGTCGCAGCTCGTAGCCGCGCAGCGGACGCAGTTCGTCCGAGGCGCGGTATTGCGTCTTGCCGAGCAGCACGTCTTTGGTGATGTCGACCAAGACCGGCCCCGGTCGTCCGCTCAAGGCTATATAGAACGCCTCGTGGATCACCTGGCTCAATTCGTCGATGTCCTTGACGAGGTAGTTGTGCTTGGTAGCGGCGCGGGTGATGCCGAATGTGTCGGCCTCTTGGAAGGCGTCGCGGCCGATCAGCGCCTGCGGCACCTGGCCGGTGATCGCGACGATCGGGATCGAATCCATCAGCGCGTCGACCAAGCCGGTCGTCAAGTTCGTCGCGCCGGGCCCCGACGTCGCCATGCACACGCCGACCTTGCCGTTCGCGCGCGCCGCGCCTTGTGCCATGAAGGCCGCGTTCTCTTCGTGCCGCACGAGGATGTGCTTCAAATCGTGCGCAAAGAGCACGTCGTACACGGGGATGGTGACGCCGCCCGGGTAGCCGAAGATCACGTCCGTGCCTTCGCGCGCCAGCGACTCGATCAGAATCTGAGCTCCTGTCATCAAAGCCATGCCGTTTTCTCTCTCTTGTCTCGTTCCCGTTTGATCCGTTTTCTTCTGTTGATCCGACTTCTTGGGGGAAGTCCGGCGGCTTGGTAAGCCTAGACGCAGCAAAGGCCGCCTGCCGGAATCCTTGTTGCTGTTTCGCCCCGGCGGCGGCCTCTTCGTTCGTCTCGTGGATCAGATCACGTTTCGGAAGCCTTTTAGCCGGGGCCCGCTACAGCGACTACTACGCCGGATACGGCGATGAGTACGATGGAGTCGCTAATTCGAATAATCGTGATCGGGGCGGCCTCTTCCGGCTCGACTTCGAGCGTGGAAGCAGGCGCGGGCGTCACCGCTGCGGCGGACGCAACGCGGTCGCGCGACGCGTGGCAGCGCGTAGAGTACCCTCGGTTTTCCCCGTGACGCTTCATAGCGAGAGCGAACTCCCCTTCTCATCAGAATACTCAGGGCGACCAACCGGGTCAACCCGCCGTTTCAGGCCCGAAGACAAGCGCTTCGTATCGCCGTTTTGATAGCCTCCCAACTTGGCGGCAAAACGACCCGTGCTGGTGTGGGAGTACGAGGGCGGGTTCTTGGCTTACCCGCAAGAAGGCAGCCGGCTCTATCGGCTCAACATGGTCGCCGCCGAGTTCCTCCCGACCCAGCCGAACGAGGCCGATCTCGCCGCAATGATCGCCACGCCCCCGCCCGGAGCGTCCGTCGAGGCGATCCCGCTCGACGCCTACGCCGCGCTGCTCCCGCTTTGGTTCCTACAAGACGTCCCGCCGCCGGAAACGGCGCAGGCCACCTGACCCAGATGCTGCTTTCCGCGTGTCTGATCGCCAAGGACGAGGAAGCCCATATCGCCGGCTGCATCGCAAGCCTGCACGGGCTCGCCGACGAAGTCGTCGTTCTCGACACCGGCTCGTCGGACCGCACCGTTGAGGTCGCCCGCGAACACGGCGCTCGCGTCGAGCAAGCCGGGTGGGACGGCTTCGCGCAGGCCCGCAACCGCTCGCTGGACCTCTGCAACGGAGACTGGATCCTGCTCATCGACGCCGACGAGCGCGCCGAGAACGACAACGCGGACGAGGTCCGGCAGGCGCTGAGCGACGACGAGCGCGCCATCGCCTATCGCGTGCGTTTCGAGCTCCGCACCGGGCTGACGCCTTACCTGCGATTACGAATCGTCCGCAACGATCCCCGCTTTCGCTACACCGGCGTCATCCACGAGGTCGTGGACCGCTCAGTCCAGGCAGCGGCGGACCGGGGAGAGGGCTCGATCGCCGAACTCCCGCTCACCCTGCGTCACCTAGGCGGAGACGATCCGATGGGCAAAGCGGACCGAGACGTCGCCTACCTGCGCGACGCCTGCCGCAAGGACCCTCAGAATTCGTTCGCGCTCGCCCACCTGGCGGCCCTCGTCGCGAAGATCGGCACGCGGGAGCAAGCCGAAGCCGCCTGGCTGCGCGCCATCGAAGCCGGCCGACGCAAACAGGCTCCCTACGAGCGCTACGACAGCCTAAGCTTCGTCGGCGCGATCGAGTACCGCCTAGCCCGAGGCGAGTCCGCCGACGACTGCATCGAGGAAGCCGCCTCTCTCTTCCCCCAAAACGTCCAGTTCACCTGGCACCTGGCCCGTCTCAGGATGAGCCAAAACCGTCCGCGCGAAGCCGCCGACTTGCTGACGGCCCTATTGGCGCAAAACGGCGCCCCGCAAGAGAACGAGTCGTTCGGATACGACGAGCGCCTATTCGGCGAAGCGGGCTACGACGCGTTGGCCAACTGCCGCTTCCGTCTTGGCGAATATGTGGAAGCCGAACGATGCTTCCGCGAGGCCGCCGAGGCCGCGCCTGATCCGGCGCCGTACCTGGCCAAAGCCGAGCTCTGTCGCATACTGCGCTAGTCGCCGTACTGCTCCAACCGATCGAGCACCATCCGCGCCCGCCGCACCCGCTCGCGCGACAGCGCCACCGCCGTCGCCTCGATGTGCGTCCCGCACGGATAGATGTCCGGCGAATTCTTGAGCCCCAGCTTCACATACAGCGGAGCGCCGACGCGGATCAGCTCCGGGACCTCGTAGTGGCGGATGAACCCGCCGATGTTGTCCGGCGCCTCCACATAGAAATCGATCGGCGCGTCGATCGCGGCTCGGATTGCGGCCAGTTGCGGAATCGTCAAATCCGACGGCACGTTGATCGTCGTCGCGCCCAGATCCTCCAACACCCGCGCCGACGCCGGATTGCACGGCGCCATCATCACCGACGTTTTTAGGATCAAGTCGCTCGGCAGTTCCCCGCCCTTCTTCATCCGGTCCAGCACGGCGATCAAACCGATATCCGAGACCAGGATCGACCCGATCCCCAACCGCACCGCACGCTTCACGTCCTCGACGGCGTAGACGATCTGGTCCGCCCCGCGCACGCTCAACCCCAGCGTCTTGCCGGCGGCGGCGTAGGCCTGCGCGCCGATATCGTACGTCGCGCGCGGGCCGACAAAGAGGTTCACCTCGATCTTCTCGCGCGCACCGATCGCCGCCATCTCGCGGATCTCGTCGTCGGTCAGCAGCATTACCCCCGAGCCTTGCGAGATGCGATGGACCGGCACGTCGCGCTTCTTGGCCTCGTCCAGCACGGCCTCAAAAGCGACGGGACTCTCCGTCGAGGGGATCTCGATCTTGTACGCCGCTCCGTCGGCAAAGCGCTTGATCGAATCCGGCGCCTCGGCCGGATCTCCGCCCGGCAGCCCTTGCCCTTCGAGCGCGCGACGAGTCTCTTCCATTCTTCGATCTCCTATTCGAGCGGGCCTCTACTCAAAGACCTGAAGCCCGGTCCGATCGATGTTCGGAAAAATCGCTTCCGCCTGTTTGCCCGCTTTGCGAAACTCGGCCGTCACCAGGCTGACCACGTCCTCGCGTCCGCGCTCGAACAGCACCAACATCGAAGGCCCCGCGCCGCTCATCGCGCAGCCCAACAAACCGTCGGAACGCAACTCCAGGATCTCTTTCATCCCCGGCACGTTCTCCATGCGATAGGGCTGATGCAGCCGATCGAGCAGCGCCTCGGGAAACGCCTCGCGCGTCCCTGTAGCCAAAGCGGCTACCAGCAACGTCGCCCGCTGCAAGTTGAAGATCGTGTCGGCGCTCGAATACTCCGTCGGCAGCACGGCCCGCATGCCGCTCGTCGCCAAACCAAAGTCAGGCGTGACAATCGCGATCGAAAACGCCTCCGGCAGCTCCAACCGCACCGCCCGCGTCACGCCGTCCTGACCGATCGCCGCCGTCGTCATCGACCCCAGAACGGCCGCCGCCACGTTATCCGGGTGGCCTTCGATCCGCGCCGCCTCGTCCAGCAGCCGATGCGAATCCCACTTCAGGTCGAGCGCCTCGTTCGCGATCGCCACTCCGGCCGTCAGCGCCGCCGCCGACGATCCCAGCCCCTTGCCGAGCGGAATTCCGTTGTCCGCCTCGATCTCAAGCCAAGGCATCTCGCGGCCTTGATCACGAGCGACCCGCACGGCCGTCTGCCAAACCATGTTCCCGTCGTCGGTCGGGATGACGTCCGCGTCACGGCCGGAAACCGTAATCTTGAGCGCCTCCGCCGGACGGAACCGGCAGGTCAAATGGATCTCAAGCGCCAGGCCCAACGTATCGAAGCCCGGCCCCAAATTCGCGCTTGAGGCGGGCGCCCGCACGGTGGTCCACTGCGACATGAACCCCCGATTATACGGACGCGAGAAAACCAGCGTCAGGCTTTCGAGAGCACGTCGGCCACGTGCCCCTTCACTCTCACCTTCTCCCACACGTCGCTGATCTTGCCCTTCTCGTCGATCAAGAACGTCGACCGCACGATGCCCATGTACTTCTTGCCGTACATCGATTTCTCTTGCCACACGCCGAACGCTTCCGCAATCTCATGGTCTGGATCGCTGACCAGCGGAAACGGCAGTTCAAACTTCGCCTTGAACTTGTCGTGCGACTTCACGCTGTCGGGACTGACGCCCAGCACCACGGCGTTGCGCGCGTCGAGTTCCTTGGCGTTGTCGCGGAAGTCGCAGGCCTCGGTCGTACACCCCGGCGTGTTGTCCTTCGGGTAAAAGTACAGCACGACCTTCTGGCCGCGGAAATCCTTCAGGCTGACGGTGTCGCCGCCGTCGGTTTCGGCGGTGAAGTCGGGGGCTTTGTCTCCGGCTTTGAGCATGCTTTCAAACTAGCAACCGTGCTCGGTCGAACCGAACGGCGCAAGCTCTGTTCTATTCTGATCAAGGCCCGTGATCTCGGGTCGTCCCAGCTCGATGCCTACGAAATCGGTTTTCACAGTCGTCCTTCTACTTCTTTGCGCTCTCAGCGCGCCGCTCGCGGCGGCCGATGAAGACCTCACTCCGGCCGGGGTCCTGCGCGGCTCGAAGATCTTCAAAAAGGAGGTCGTCGTCTCCGGCCTCCAACACCCTTGGGAGATCACCTGGGGTCCCGACGGCGTGCTCTGGGTAACCGAACGCAGCGGCAAGCGCGTCCTGCGAGTCGACCCGAGCACCGGAAACAAACGCACGGCGGCGGAGATCGAAGAGGTCGTCGCGCCGGGCGGCCAAGACGGGCTGCTGGGGCTCGCGCTCGCTCCCGGCTTCCTAGAGGGCCGCGGCCCCGACTACGTCTACGTCTCCTACACCTACAACGACGCCTTCGAGGGGGCCGACCCGAACGTGCCGGAAGCGATGGCCGCCTATCGCTTCCTCTACATGAAGGTCGCGCGCTACACCTATGACCGCTTGGCGGGGACGCTGTCGGATCCCGTCGACGTCATCACCGGCCTGCCCGCCGGCAACGACCATAACGGCGGCCGGCTCAAGGTCGGACCCGACGGCAAGCTCTATCTTTCGATCGGCGACCAAGGCCACAACCAGTTCTCGAACATGTGTCTGCCCATCGAGTCGCAGCGGCTGCCGACCGCGGAGGAGCTCGAAGCCGAAGATTACTCGTCCTACCCCGGAAAGATCCTACGCATCAATACCGACGGCTCCATCCCCGACGACAACCCCGAGATCGAAGGCCTCGTCAGCCACGTCTACTCCTACGGCCACCGCAACCCGCAAGGCCTCAGCTTCGGCCCCGACGGCACGCTCTACGCGAACGAGCACGGCCCGCAATCAGACGACGAAGTCAACATCATCCGTCCGGGCGGCAACTACGGCTGGCCGCACGTCGCCGGATTCCAAGACGACATCTTCTATGAGTACGCGCGCTGGGCGGACGCCACGACGCCCTGCAAGGACCTGCTCTACACCGACGTCGATATCCATCCGTCGGTGCCGCGCGCGAACGAGTCCGACTTCAAGAAGCCCTTCTTCCCGCCGCTGGCGAGCATGTTCGTGACTCCGAAGGGCAACGACTTCAAGGCGGCCGAGTGCGGTCGCAGCATCGTCTGCTGGCCGACCGTCGGCCCCTCCGGCGTCGAATACTACGCGGGGGGAGAGAACGGAATTCCCGGCTGGGATAAGGTCCTGCTCGTGACGACGCTCAAGCGCGGATCGCTCTATGTCCTGCCGCTCGACCAGTCGGGCCGCGAGACCGCCGGTCCCTTCACGCGGCACTTCCAAGCCGAAAACCGCTACCGCGACTCGGCCATCAGCCCCGACGGCCGAACCATCTTCCTGGCGACCGATCCCGGCGGTTCGGTCGAGGCCGTTGACGGCGGTCGCGCCGCGAGCGTCGAAAACCCTGGGTCGATCCTGGCCTTCACCTACCAAGGCGAGTCCGACGAGCCGATCGAACCCGTCCGGGCCTCCAACACGGCGTCTACGGAGCCGTCGGCGGACCAGCCGAAGATCGAGATCCTCGACGCCGGTGCGCACGATCCGGTCGCGCCCTTCACCGCCGAGCAGGCGGCGGCGGGCAAAGTCGTCTACGAGGCCAACTGCGCCGTCTGCCACGGCACGACGCTCGCCAACGGCCCCTACGGCCCGCCGCTAGCCGGCCCCAATTTTGACGAGAAGTGGCGCGGAAAATCGGCGCATTCGTACTTCGAAACGACGAAGACGATGCCGCCGTCGGCGCCGGGCTCCTACGAAGACTCCGTCTACGCCGAGCTCGTCGCCTACATCCTCCAAGTCAACGGGTTCCAATCAGGCGAGAAGCCGCTGCCGACTGAAGAAGAGCGGCTGCGCGGCCTCGCCGTCCGCTAGAGGCGAGAACTCCGACGCTTTCCTTGGCGTGTTCCGCTCCGCCTTCCGGTTTGTGAAGGCGAGGAGCAAACACCATGACTCAAACAAAATCTCCCGCAAGACCCCTGGGACTCGGATTGACGGCGCTCGCACTGGGGCTGACGTTCAGTCCGCTGCTGAAGGCGGAAACGACCGCCAAGCACCCGATGTGCGAAGACGGCCGCGCCAAGCAGTGCTACAAGATGACCGCCAAGTTCCGCTATCCCGCGGATAACCGCATCGACCGGATCTACGCCACCGTGGACGGGACCTGCAACGTCGCCACCAACGACGGCGGCACGTCGGTCGCGAGCACCGAGGATATCTACGTCGACAGCGGCGACGCCGACGACAGCGGTTTCACGCGCTCGTGGTGGTTCCCCGACCAGTGCGACGTCTTCTTCCACGCGCGAGCGCCGCAGCCGACTTCGGCCATCGGCATCAAGTTCGTCAAAGACAAGATCATGACGTGGAAGCGTACCGCCAACCGAGACCGCTGCTTCGGCTTGCAAATGCAGATGCCGGAGCTCGAATGGGAAGGCTGCGACCACCTGTAGTCGTGCGCCCGGGGGCCGCTCGCGCCCGGCCCCGACCCGAAGACGCAGAGTCCCGGCGACTCTGCGTCTTCTTGTTTGTCGACACGATCAGTTTCTTACGTTTTTCCTGCGTTTTCGGGCCCATCGGCACATGTCGCGAGTGTTACTATGAGGCTTCCCGGTGAGCCACGTGAGCCCCTCGTGTCGATGAAGTTCGGCGTCGTCACCTTCCCTGGTTCGAACTGCGACCACGATGCCCTCTGGGCGGTCGAAAACAACCTCGGCCAGGAATCCTTCCCCATCTGGCATCAGTCGGAAGACCTCAACGGCGCCGACGCCGTCGTCCTTCCGGGAGGCTTCTCCTACGGCGACTACCTGCGCTGCGGAGCGATCGCTCACCTCTCGCCCGTGATGGGCTCGGTCAAGAAGTTCGCCGCGTCCGGCGGACTCGTCATCGGCATCTGCAACGGCTTTCAAGTACTCGTGGAGTCGGGTCTGTTGCCCGGCGCCTTGATCCACAACAGCCGCCTCAAGTTCGCCTGCAAGAACGTCCGTCTGCGCACGGAGACGTTCGACTCCCCGTTCACCAACGACTGCCCGCGCGATCGCTCGCTCGTCGTTCCTATCGCGCACGGCGAAGGCTCCTACTTCGCTGATCCCGAGACGTTGGCTGAGCTGAACGCACAGAATCGCGTCGCCTTCCGCTACGTCGACGAGGCCGGCGAGGCGACCGACGCGGCCAACCCGAACGGGTCGGTCGAAAACATCGCGGGCGTCTTGAGCGAGGGCCGCAACGTCCTCGGCATGATGCCCCACCCGGAGCGCGCGGCCGATGCGGCCCTCGGCTCCGACGACGGTAAACACGTCTTCACTTCGATGATCGGCGCGCACGCGCCCGCCCTCTAAAAGATGTCGACCATCACCCCTGAACTCGTCCGCGAACACGGAGTCACGGAAGAGGAATACCAGCGTATTCTTGACCGCCTGGAACGCGAACCCACGCTGACCGAACTCGGGATCATCTCGGTCATGTGGAGCGAGCACTGCTCCTACAAGAGCTCGCGCATCCACCTGAAGAAGCTCCCGACCGAGGGTCCGCACCTGTTGGTCGGCCCGGGAGAGAATGCCGGCATCGTCTCGATCGGCGGCGGTTGGGCGGCCGCGTTCAAGATCGAATCGCACAACCACCCGAGCTTCATCGAACCGTTCCAAGGCGCGACGACCGGCGTCGGCGGCATCCTGCGCGACATCTTCACCATGGGCGCGCGGCCGGTGGCGGCGATGGATTCGCTGCGCTTCGGTCCGCTCGACGATCCGGAAGACGGCGCCCGCAATCGCCACATCCTCGAAGGCGTCGTCGGCGGCGTCGGACACTACGGCAACTGCTTCGGCGTGCCGACCATCGGCGGCGAGTGCATCTTCGAACCAGGCTACTCGGGCAACCCGCTCGTTAACGCATTCGCACTCGGCATCTTTCGCGCCGACGAGATCTTTTTCGGCGCGGCCGAAGGCGTCGGCAACCCGGTCATCTACGTCGGCGCCAAGACCGGCAAGGACGGCATCAAAGGCGCCTCCATGGCGTCCGAAGAGTTCAGCGAGGACTCGGAAGCCAAGCGCCCGAACGTCCAGGTCGGCGATCCGTTCCTTGAAAAGCTGCTGCTCGAGGCTTGCCTGGAGGCGATGAAGACCGGGGCCATCTTGGGCATCCAGGACATGGGCGCGGCCGGGCTCACCTGCTCGACTTGTGAGATGGGCGGACGCTCCGGCGCCGGCGTCGAGATCGATCTGAAGCACGTCCCCCAGCGCGAATCCGACATGACTCCCTACGAGATCATGCTGTCGGAGTCGCAGGAGCGCATGCTGCTGGTCGCCGAGCGCGGCCGCGAGAAGGAAGTCTTCGACGTCTTCAAGAAGTGGGGCCTCGATGCAGCGGAAGTCGGCGTCGTCACCGACGACGGCATGCTGCGCGTACGCAACCACGGCGAGGTCGTCGCCGAGTTGCAAAACTCGTTCCTGACCGACGACGCGCCGCTCTACGATCGCCCGCACGGCGTCGAACCGTACCGTCCGCACCCGCTCGACGGACCGGGCGTGCCGGAGATCGACGGGCGTCAGGCGGCCTCGGCGTTGATGGATCTGCTCTCGGCCGGAGACGTCTGCTCCAAGCGCTGGATCTACGAGCAGTACGACTACCAAGTCCGCACCAACACGACCGCCGGACCGGGCGGAGACGCGGCACTGATCCGCATCAAGGAGGCGGGCGTCTCGCTCGCCATGTCGCTCGACGGCAACGGCCGCCATTGCGCGCTCGACCCACGGCTGGGCGCGATGCTGGGCGTCGCCGAGTGCTGCCGCAACATCGCGACCGTCGGCGCGACGCCGCTCGGCACGACCAACTGCTTGAACTTCGGCAACCCGGAGAAACCGGAGATCATGGCGCAATTGGTCGAGGCGATCGAGGGCATGGGCGAGGCCTGCCGCAAGTTCGAGACGCCGATCACCGGCGGCAACGTCTCGCTCTACAACGAGACGCTCGGGACCGGCATCTACCCGACGCCGACCGTCGGCGTCGTCGGCTTGGTGGACGGCATGCAGCCGCCGGCCGGAATCGACTTCAAGGCGGGCGGGCGCAAGCTGGTTCTGCTGGGCGGATTGATGCCCGGCGCGGACGACCAACCCGAGCGCCGCTTCGGCTCTTCGCAGTACGCCAAAGAGGTCACGGGCGAAGTCTGGGGCTTGCCGCCCGCGCTCGATCTCGACTTCGAGCTGGCCGTGCAGAACGCGGCCCGTCGCATCGCAAACGAGGGCTTGGCCGAATCGCAGCACGATCTCTCGGACGGAGGCCTAGCCGTCGCGGCCGCGGAGTCGACCTTCGGCCCCGAACGAGTGGGCGCGAAGCTCACGATCGAGACCGAACTGCCGCTCGCGTTCGCGCTCTTCCACGAGGCGCCTTCGCGAGTTCTGCTGTCGGTCGCTCCAGAAAAGCTTGCGGCGGTCGAAAAGATCGCCGAGGAGTGCGGCGCGCCCGCGCTGCCGGTCGGCGAGACCGGCGGCGACGAGCTGGCCGTTGAAGTGAACGGGACGGAACTGTTCTCGGCCGCCGTCCAAGACCTCTTCCAGGCTTGGGACACGGCGCTCGAAGGAATGCTCGATCAATGAAGACCCACGACCTGCGAGCCGAACAGGACGCCTTCCGCGACGAGTGCGGCGTCGTCGCCGTCTTCGGCCATCCCGAAGCCGCCAACCTCGCCTATCTCGCGTTGCACGGGTTGCAGCACCGCGGGCAGGAATCGGCGGGAATCGTCGTCTCCGACGGCGAGCAGCTGAACCAGCACAAGGCGATGGGCCTGGTGCAAGGAATCTTTACGCGCGACGTCATCGAGTCGTTGCCGGGACATGCGGCGATCGGCCACACGCGCTACTCGACCGCGGGGGACTCGGCGATGCTCAACGCCCAGCCCTTCTACGTCGAATGCAGCAAGGGGCCGCTGGCCGTCGCCCACAACGGCAACCTGACCAACGCGATCGAGCTGCGCGATCAGCTGGAGGCTTCGGGGTCGATCTTTCAGGCGACGTCCGATACGGAAGTGGTCTTGCACCTGATGGCGCGCTCGAGCGAGAAGACGCTCCGGCACGCGCTGCGCGAATCGCTGCTGCGGCTCGAAGGCGCCTACTCGCTGGTGCTGCTCGGCAAGGACCGAATCATCGTCGCCCGCGACCAACGCGGCTTCCGCCCGCTCGTCTACGGCACGCTCGAGGGACCGATGGGCACGGCGCACGTCTTCGCCTCGGAGACCTGCGCGTTCGATCTGATCGAAGCGAAACTGGTCGGCGAGGTCGAGCCCGGCGAGATGGTTACGGTCTCAGCCGACGGCGTGTCTCGCGAGAACTTCGCGCCGCCGCTGGGCCGCTCGCACTGCGTCTTCGAACACGTCTACTTTTCGCGCCCGGACTCGGTCGTCTTCGGCCGATCGGTCGAAGAGACTCGGCATGAGATGGGCAAGCGGCTCGCGGTCGAGTCGCCGGTCCCGGCCGACTGCGTCGTGCCGGTGCCGGACTCGGGCGTCTCGGCCGCATTGGGCTATTCGGCGGAATCGGGGATTCCCTACCAGCCGGGACTGATCCGCAACCACTACGTCGGCCGCACCTTCATCGAGCCGCGTCAGGAGATCCGCTCCTTCGGCGTGAAGTTGAAGCTGAACCCGGTGCGTTATCTGATCGAAGGCAAGCGCGTGATCTTGGTCGACGACTCGCTGGTGCGCGGGACTACCAGCCGCAAGATCGTGCAGTTGGTGCGCGACTTTGGAGCGAGCGAAGTGCACCTGCGGATCTCGTGTCCGCCGACGATGGCGCCTTGCTACTACGGCGTCGATACGCCTGACCGAGACGAGCTGATCGCTTCGAGCAAGACGCTCGAAGAGATCCGCGAGTTCACCGGCGCCGACTCGCTCGCGTACCTCTCCTTGGAGGGATTGCAGCAAGCCGTCCACGGCGACGAAGAATCCCACTGCTTCGCCTGCTACACCGGCCGCTACCCGACCGATCTGGTCGGCATCGAGCAGTTAGTCCACGACCGGCAGAAAGTCGACCGGGTGTAGCGGCGCCGCGCGGGGGCGGCGTGACTGGAGTCCTGGGACGGAGGTTTTGGGGCGGCGCCGTTGGTACTAATTCGGGCGATGTCATGGGACTGACATTTTTCGGCTGTAAGTTGTTGATTGTTCGTTCGACGATGTCAGTGTTTTGCACGAAAATGTCAGGTTTTTGACAGGTTTTGACACAATTTTTCGCGTAAGTCCTTTGGAATCAACAAAAGTACTTCGGTTTTGGAAAATTTCAATTTTTCTAAGCGGTTAGATCGCCCTAAGGCGCCTGTTTCCATGTGTTTGCGAGGATTTGAAAATGTCATGGTACTGACATGCGTTTTCGGAGGTCGTCGGGACTTGAGATTTAGTACTGTTTGAGGACGATTCGGCGGCCGGGCACAACTCTGTTTTTAGGGTAGCTTGGGGGGCCAAATCCGCCGGGCGTTGTCGGTGCTAGACTCCGAAGTTTCATGTTTCGCTCCGTCTTGGCCGCAGCGGCCCTCCTCATGTCAGTTGCCTGCTCATCGGAACCGCCGCAACCGGCGAAGCGCGCGGAGGTCTCGATTCCGCGCGCGGACGGGACCGCGCAACCCGCCTTCGTCATCACGCCGGACGAGTATCGGCCGGGCTCCGAAAGCTATCCGCTGCTGGTCTCGCTGCATTCTTGGAGCTTCGGGTACGAGCAGCGGCGGGAAGAGCTGGAGCATCTGGCGCAGTGGCGCGGGTGGATCTATCTGTTTCCCGACTTTCGCGGCAAGAACGATCGACCGGAGGCCTGCGGGTCGGAGGCGGCCCGGCAGGACATCTTGGACGCGGTCGAGTGGGCGAAGGGCAACTTGCCGGTCGACGAGTCGCGCGTCTATCTAACAGGGTCGTCGGGCGGCGGGCACATGTCGCTCGTGATGGCGGCGCGGCATCCCGACGTCTGGGCCGCGGTCAGCGCCTGGGTGCCGATCACCGACTTGGCCGCGTGGCACGAGCGCCACGCCGACGCCGAGTACGGCCGGATGCTGCGCGATTGTACGGGCGGACCGCCGGGGTTCAGCGCGGAGGTCGACGCGGAGTATCAAGACCGGTCGCCGCTGCCTTTCCTCGCCGCCGCCAAAGACGTGCCGATTGAGATCGCGGCCGGGATCCGCGACGGACACGAAGGATCGGTGCCCATCCGGCATACGCTCGAAGCCTTCAACGTGCTGGCCGAGGCGCACGGGGCCGAGGCGGTCTCGGAGGCGGAGATCGCGGAGCTGAGCGCGAGCGCGGAGGCCCGGCTGTCGGCGCCGAAGGAGTCGGACCAAGTCGAAGACGTCGCTTATGACCGCGAGATCATTCTGCGGCGGACGGCGGGGCCCGCTCGGGTGACGATCTTTGAGGGCGGGCACGAGGGGATCGCTTCGGCGCAGATGGACTGGTTGCGCCGGTTTCCCTAGCCTGCCTGCGGGGCGCTACCCTGCCTGCGACAGATCCTGGGCGAGCATCAACGCGTTGCCGTCGGGGTCGTAGAAGGTCGCGGTGCTGACCATGCCCTCGATGGTCTCGGTGGGGCCGTCGAACTTGACGCCGGCCTCCTCGAGAGCCTTCCGGGCCGGGGAGATATCGGCGACGCCGAAGACGGGAACCGTGTTGCCGGGCGAGGGCTCGGCCTGTTCGCCCAGGCCGAGCGTCACGCCGTCCGTCTTGGTCTGGAGTTCGCTCCAGCCGGCCTCGTCGGCGTGGAAGAGGACCTCGAAACCGAGCATGTCCGCGTACCACTTCGCGCTGGCGTGCCGGTCTCGCACGGAGAGGGCGAGGGTGATGGTGTTTTCAAGGGTAACGACGGGCATGAGGCCTCCTTCTTCGGAAAGTATATATACTATACTATATGGTCACGGCATGGATACGGCATGGACATCGAGGCGCTGATCCAAGTGACCTCAAGGGCCTGGTCGCTCAAGGTCCTAGCCCTGCTGCATCGAGGAACGCCGGGACGCCAAGCTCCCCTACTAGCTGCCTCGGGCGCGAGCCGAACGGCCTTCGTCCAGTCGCTGCGGCACCTGGAGTCGCTGGGGCTGCTGGAGCGCAACCCGGGCCATGGCCACCCGCTGCGGCCGGAGTTCCGGCTCACGACGATGGGTCGAGCGTTGGCGCCGACGGCCGACCGGATCGACGCAGCGGTACGGGACGACGCCGGGGCGACGCTCGTCAGGAAGGTTTGGACGGTTCCGCTGCTTGCCGTGGCTAAGACGCCGCGCGTCTTCTCCGAGCTGAAGCGGGAGCTGGCGCCGATCACCGACCGAGCGCTGTCGCAGTCGCTGCGCGACTTGAGCGGCCAGAAGTGGATCGAGCGTTCAGTGAACGTGGAGATGCGTCCGCCGCGTCCGTTCTACCAGGTCATCAACGAGGGAGAGCGGATCAGTGCGGCGGTCGGACTACTGACCTAAGACGGGCACGAAGGGCCCCTCGGGGGTAGAGACGCCGCTGACCGTGGCGATGACTTCGTGGTTGCCGGTCGGGAGCGACGCCGGGACCCGGGCGGTGATCTGGTAGAGTCCCGCGCAACAGGGGGCCGCGCCGACGAAGAATACGTCTTCGGGCGGAACGGCCATGCCGCCGATGGTGAGCGAGAAGGATCCTGTCAGACGGGCGAGCGTTCCAGCCGGCAGGACGTTCTGGGGAATTTCGCCGGCTTGGAGGAACGGATCGGTCACGCCCAGGCCGGTGGCGAAGAAGCTGACGAACTCGCCTGAAGGCGCCGGACCGGCGCCTTCAAACAAGCCCGTCGGGGCGATCACCGTCGGACCGCCGCCGAGCAGGGTCGCGATCGGGTTGGCGCCGTTCTCGCCGCCGAACTGCGGGAAGACGAAGAAGCCGGGCGAGACGGAGGCGGCGTTGACCGTGACCGGGGCGCTGCGCTGCTCGACCGAAGTGCCGCAACGCTGGACCACGACGACTTCGACCGGGCCTTCGACGCCGACGAGGTTGGAAGGCGCTTGGAAGTTGAGTTGGGTGTCGACGACCGCAAAGACCGGAGCGCGGGCGCCGTTCATCTCGACGCAAGTGTCGGCCAACTGCGCGGCGACGCGGCCCTCGCCGTCGACTTCCGGCTGGACGACCAGGGTTCCAGGCGCGGCAAAGTTCTGGCCGAAGACGGTGACGAGCGAGTTGGCGGAGACGGTCTCGACGGGCGGGTTGAGACTGGCGAGGACTACGCCGCCTTGGGTGACGGCCGGCATCGGCAGCGGCTCGGGTTCTGGGGCCTCGACCTTGGCGAGGGTCGTGTAGATGTTGTCGCCGCCGCGCATGTTGTTGCCGTTGGCGGCGTTGCCGGCCGCGGCGAAAAGGATCGGGCCGACGTCCGTGGTCGGCGCCGTCCAGTTGATCGTAAACGTCGCTTCATTGGGTCCGGCGGCGGCGAAGGCGTGCATGCCGAACTGGAGGCCGGGGCCGCATTCCCCAATGGCTTCGTCCTCGGTCCGAACCAGCGAGCCGGGGACCTGGCTGAACTGCCCGGCGTTGGCGCAGAGGTCGCCTTCCGGGCGAGCGGTGATCTGATAGCCCCAGCGGCCCTGGGCCGGGTCGGCTACGCGGACCAGGATCTCGACGGTCTCGTTCGGAATGTAGCGGTAATCTTCGAGCGGAGTGCCGTTGACGGAGAGGAAGACGCCGCCGGGACCCGAGTTGGGTTCGCCGCCGTGGCACATCGCGTTGGCGCAAGAGGTCTCGCCGGGGAAAGGGCCGCCGGTGGCGCCGAGGCGCATCTCGACCCCGTTGGGGCGGGCGGCCAGGGCGGCGGCGAAGACCAGGGCGGCGGTCGATAGAAGTGCGGCGGTGCGGAGGTTTTTCATGGTCGTTGTGGTTGGGTTAGGCTGCGGAAGATGCGGGCGGATGGGGCGGTTCGTAGTCGACTGGGGACAGTCCGAACGCGCTGGGTTGTTTCCGTGGAGTCGAGAGTTTAACGGGACCGTCCCCGCGCGCTCCTCCCGGGGGCGGTCGGCGCCCCGATTGGGGAACACTTGCGCGTCACGATAGTTGCGCCGCTTGGAGGGCTTTGCGGGTGATGGTCGTCAGCGGGAGCTTCGCTCGGCGGGCGCGGCTGATCCAGCGCCACTCCGACGGCTTCTCGCCTTCGAGGGTCGCACGAACGACCGTGCCGCGAAAGCTGCGGACCGTGATGCCGTGCGTAAACGTACCTAGCGTCTCTCCCAGACGGAGCGGGGCCAAGGCGCTGTGTTGGTCGTCGGCTTGAGGGAGTTCCCAAAAGCCGGGCATCAGGCTCTCCTCGGGCGGACGTTGGCGCATCAAGACGGTTGAGCCGCGCTCGACGAGAGCCACGGTCAAGCGCACTTTGCGGAGCTTCTGCTTGGCCGGTTTGACGGGCCGCTCGGGTTGCGTGCCCCGGCGGAAGGCCAGGCAATCGGACTGGAGAGGGCAAACCAGGCATTTGGGCGACTTGGCCGTGCACAAGGTTGCACCCAGCTCCATAAAAGCTTGATTGAAGTCGCCCCGGTCTCCTTCGGAGACCTCGGCGATCCAGTCGTCGACGGTCTGCTGGAGAAACTTCTTGGTCGCAGCCTTCGACACGTCGCGGGCGTCGTCCAGCAGGCGCGTCGCAACGCGGACGACGTTGCCGTCGAGCACGCCGTGGGGGAGTTCGAAGGCGATGGAGGAGACGGCGGCGGCGGTGTAGTCGCCGACGCCGGGCAGGGCTCGGATCTCGTCGTAGGCGCGCGGGAACTCGCCGCCGTGCTCGGCGACGATCTGCTTGGCGGCGGCTTGGAGTTGGCGGGCGCGACGGTAGTACCCGAGCCCGGCCCAGGCTTCGAGCAGTTCGCTCTCAGGCGCGGCGGCGAGCGCGGCGGGATCGGGGTAGCGCTTGAGAAAACGCTCGTAGTAGGGGATGACGGTTTCGACGCGCGTCTGCTGGAGCATGATCTCCGAGACCCAGACGGCGTAGGGATTCTTGGTCCGCCGCCACGGCAAGTCGCGCTTGCGGCGGCGGTACCAATCGAGCAACAGCGCGCGGTCGATCAGCGTTCTTTACTCGCCCTTGAGCAGTGCGGAACGGTAGTCGCGGTTCATCTCGCCGATGAACTTGACGCTGATGCCTTTGGGGCAAGCCGCTTCGCAGTCGTAGGTGTTGGTGCAGCTTCCGAAACCTTCTTCGTCCATCTGCTCGACCATCGCCTTGGCGCGGCGGTGACGCTCGACCTGGCCCTGGGGCACGTGGGCGAGGTGGGCGATCTTGGCCGCCGTGAACAGGGACGCCGAGGCGTTCTTGCAGGTCGCGACGCAAGCGCCGCAGCCGATGCACTGGGCGGCGTCGAAGGCCGTATCGGCTTCCGGCTTGGGGATCGGGATGAGGTTGGCGTCGGGCGTGCCGCCGGTGTTGACCGAGACGTAGCCGCCGGCTTGAATGATGCGGTCGAAGGCCGAGCGGTCGACGACGAGATCACGCAAGACCGGGAAGGCGGTCGCGCGCCACGGTTCGATGACGATCACGTCTCCGTCGGAGAAGCTGCGCATGTGCAGTTGGCAGGTTGTGGTCTGCGACGGACCGTGCGGCTTGCCGTTGATGACGAGCGAGCACATGCCGCAGATGCCTTCGCGGCAGTCGTGGTCGAAGGCGATCGGGTCTTTGCCCGATTCGATTAGGCCTTCGTTGACCTCGTCGAGCATCTCCAGGAAGCTCATGTCCGGCGAGACGTTTTTGGCGTCGTAAGTCTCCAAGCTGCCGGAATCGTTTGCGTTCTTCTGACGCCACACTTTCAGCGTGATGTTCATGGCTACTTGTAACTCCTGGTGGCCAGTTGCACGTTTTCAAACTCAAGGTTTTCCTTGTGCAGGACCGGCGTTTCGTTCTCGCCCTTGTACTCCCAGGCGGAGACGTGCGAGAAACCTTCGTCGTTGCGGAGAGCTTCGCCGTCGTCGGTTTGGTGCTCTGTACGGAAGTGGCCGCCGCAGGACTCCTCGCGGGCCAGCGCGTCGCGGCACATCAGCTCGCCGAACTCGAGGAAGTCGGCGACGCGTCCGGCGTATTCGAGGGCCTGGTTGAGCTCTTGGCCTTCGCCGGGAACGCGGACGTTCTCCCAGAATTCCTCGCGGATGGCGGGGATCTCGGCGATGGCTTCTTCGAGGCCTTCGCGGGTGCGGGCCATGCCGCACTTCTCCCACATGATCTTTCCGAGCTGTTTGTGGAAGGAGGTGGGGGTGCGTTTGCCGTTGATCCCGAGCAGCGTGTTGACGCGGTGCTGGGCGGCTTCTTCAGCGGCGCCGAACTCGGGATGATCGGTCGGGTGGAGCGTCGGGTGGTCGCCGGCCAGGTAGTTGCCGATCGTGTAGGGCAAGACGAAGTAACCGTCGGCGAGGCCTTGCATCAGCGCGCTGGCGCCGAGCCGGTTGGCGCCGTGGTCGGAGAAGTTGGCTTCGCCGATGACGTGCAGCCCGGGGACGTTCGACATCAAGTTGTAGTCGACCCACAGCCCGCCCATGGTGTAGTGGACGGCCGGGAAGATGCGCATCGGAACCTCGTAGGGGTTCTCGGCGGTGATCTGCTGATACATGTCGAACAGATTGCCGTAGCGCTGGGAGATCACGTCGCGGCCGAGACGCTGGATGGCGTCGCGGAAGTCGAGGTAGACGCCGAGGCCGGAGGGACCGACGCCGCGTCCTTCGTCGCAGGCCTCTTTGGCCGCGCGGGAGGCGATGTCGCGGGGCGAGAGGTTGCCGAAGCTCGGATACTTGCGTTCGAGGTAGTAGTCGCGCTCGTCTTCAGGGATCTGCGAAGCCGGGCGGTTGTCGCCTTGCTTCTTCGGCGCCCAGACGCGGCCGTCGTTGCGAAGCGACTCCGACATCAGGGTGAGCTTGGATTGGTGGTCGCCCGAGACCGGGATGCAAGTCGGGTGGATCTGCGTGTAGCAGGGGTTGGCGAACGCGGCGCCCTTCTTGTAGGAACGGAAGGCCGCGGAGACGTTCGACCCGATGGCGTTGGTCGAGAGGAAGAAGACGTTGCCGTAACCGCCGGTGGCGAGCACGACGGCGTGAGCGGAATGGCGCTCGACTTGGCCGGTGACAAGATCGCGGGTGATGATGCCCGCGGCGCGGCCGTCGACGAGGACCAGCTCTTGCATCTCCGAGCGCACGTGCATCTTGACGGCGCCCTTGGCGATTTGGCGTTCGAGCGCTTGGTAGGCGCCGAGCAAGAGCTGCTGACCCGTTTGGCCTCGGGCGTAGAAGGTACGCGAGACTTGGGCGCCGCCGAAGGAGCGGTTGTCGAGCAGGCCGCCGTAGTCGCGCGCGAAGGGTACGCCCTGGGCGACGCACTGGTCGATGATGTTGTTGGCGACTTGGGCTAGGCGGTAGACGTTGGCTTCGCGGGAGCGGAAGTCGCCGCCTTTGACGGTGTCGTAGAACAGGCGGAAGATCGAGTCGCCGTCGTTGGGGTAGTTCTTGGCGGCGTTGATGCCGCCCTGCGCGGCGATCGAGTGCGCGCGGCGGGGCGAATCTTGGAAGCAGAAGCAGTCGACCTCATAGCCGAGCTCGGCCATGGTGGCGGCTGCGGAGGCGCCGGCGAGACCGGAGCCGACGACGAGCACTTTGTATTTGCGCTTGTTGGCCGGGTTGACCAACTTCATGTGGCCGCGGTGCTCGTCCCACTTCTTCTCAATCGGGCCGTCGGGAATGCGTGCGTCGAGATTCATCTAGAAAGCCCCCTGTGCCGGCTGGACGAGCCCGACGAGACAAGCGATCGGGATCGAGATGTTGCCGATGACGATGAGCAGGGCGAGGCCGTGCCCGGCGGCGTCGATGGTTTCGCGCCAGGTGAGTTTGCGCAGGCCCATGGTCTGGAAGGCGCTCGAAACGCCGTGGTAGAGGTGCAGGCCGAGGAAGCCCATCGCGATGACGTAGAGCGCCGCGACCAGCGGTTGCTGGAAGCCGAGGACGAGCATCGAATAGACGTCGTGGCGCCCGGCGGCGTCGACCAGCTTGTAGTTCTCCGGATCCGTCCAACCGAGCGTGAAGTGGGCCAGGTGGTAGAGCACGAAGGCGAGCAGCGCGAGACCGGTCATCAGCATCGAGCGCGAAGCCCAAGTGGCTTGGATCGGCTTGTCGACTTCGTAGCGGGAGGCGCGCGCGGCGTTGTTGCGTGCGCGCAGCTTGAGGTTGGCCCAGATGTGCAGGCCGAACATGACGAGCAGACCGATCCGGGCGGCCCAGAGCGGCCCAGGCATGCCCTTGAGCAGGGCCGCGTAATCGTTCAACGCGTCGGGGCCCAGGTAGACCTGCAGGTTCCCAACCAAGTGGCCAATCACGAAACCGACCAGCAGGATGCCGGTCACAGCCACGATCGCCTTGAGCCCCAAGGTCGTTTTGAAAACGCCTGTCGGCAAACCCATTACGTCCTCCGCCGTACTTCCCACAAACTCACGTTAACAACCGGCGGCGGCGCGTTCGGCGGCCGCCGGGCAAGCCGCCCTCCGAGGATTCCGAGCAAGGCCGGAAACTACTTTTCGGCTTCTTTCTTGTGGATGATCTCGTCGATCAAACCGTACTCTTTCGACTGCTCGGAGTTCAAGATGAAGTCGCGCTCGACGTCGGCGTCGATGCGCTCGCGGGGCTGCCCCGTGGCGTCGGCCATGATCTGGTTGAGCGATTCGCGCATGCGCAGGATCTCTTTGGCGTGGATGTCGATATCGGTCGCCTGACCGGCCAAGCCGGACATGGACGGCTGGTGCAGCAGGAAGCGCGAGTGCGGCAGGGCGTAGCGTTTACCCTTGGCGCCGGCGGCCATCAGCACGGCGGCCATCGAGGCGGCTTGGCCGACGCAGACGGTGGTGATGTCGGGCCGCACGAACTGCATCGTGTCGTAGATGGCCATGCCGGAGGTGATCGAGCCGCCGGGCGAGTTGATGTAGAGCCAGATGTCGCGCTCGGGGTTCTCGGCCTCGAGGAAGAGCAACTGCGCCGTGACGAGGTTGGCGATGGTGTCGTCGATCGGGTAGCCGAGGAAGATGATGTTGTCGCGCAGGAGGCGCGAGTAGATGTCGTAGGAGCGCTCGCCGCGGCTGGTCTGCTCGACCACCATCGGGACAAGGCCGCTCGTGGGGGCGGGGATATCGGGCATTCCGTTTCCTTGCGTCATGTATTTCTCACCTTAGCGAACCGTGCGCCGACAAGACGCGCGCTCGCGCTCCGTCTAGTCGTCCTGCTTCTCGTCTTGTTTCTCGACTTTCTTCTCGCCTGACTTTTCCGGCCTGAGCGCCTCTTCGTAGTAGTCTTTCTTCTCGCCGGACTCGTCGTCCTCGGGCGGATCGGTTTTGACCGACTGATCGAAGAGGTACGTCATCGTGCGTTGGTTGACGTAGTGCGACTCGATGCGGTCGAGGGTTCCGTCTTCGGCGAGCTTCTTGCGGGCCGCGCCGAGCGTCATCTGATTGCGCTTGGCGAAGGCTTCGACTTCGCCGTCGATCTCGTCGGAATCGGCTTCGATCGCTTCGGCCTCGGTGATACGTTCGAGGATCAGTCCGGCCTTCACGTCACGGATTGCGCCTTCGCGTTGGCCTTCGCGCATCTGCGACCAGTCGATCGTCGACGGGTCGACGCCTTGGCCGGCGAACATGCGCGCGGTGCGTTCGAGGCGAGTCGAGATCTGCTGCTCGATCAGCTTCTCCGGAATGGCGAACTCGTGTTGAGCGACGAGGGCGTCGATGATCTTCTCGTCGGCGTCCGAGCGCGCTTGGCGTCGCTTCTGTTCGAGCAGCTCTTCGCGGATGCGGTCCTTGAGCTCGTCGAGCGTTTGGAAGTCGCCGACGTCGGCGGCGAAGTCGTCGTCGAGGTCCGGCAGTTCCTTGACGCGGATGCCGGAGATCTTCGAGTGGAACTGGATGGTCTTGCCGGCGAGTTGTTCGTTGCCGAAGTCCTCGGGGTATTCGACTTCAAAGTCGACTTCGTCGCCGGGGGACTTGCCGCGGAAGGCGTCGGAGAAGCCGGCCATGGTCTCGTCGCCGCCGACGAGGATGGTCGTCTCGCTTTGGTCGATGGCGGGCGCGTCGTCGATCTCTTCGCTCTTGAGCGAGACGACGGCGATGTCTCCGTCTTCGATCGGGCGCGGGTCGAGGTTCTTGAAGCTGGCTTGCTGGTCGCGGATGCGTTCGAGTTCCTGGTCGACCTCTTCATCGGTCGCCTCGGGGTCGGCGTAGGGGATCGAGAGGTTCTTGTAGTTGCCGAGTTCGAAGTCGGGAACCATCTCGAACGAGGCCTTGAAGGTGAGCGCCTCGCCTTCCTTGTATTCGACGTCGGAGACGCTCGGCGTGCCGATGACGTGGTAGTCCTCGTCCTGGGCCTTCTTCCAGAAGTAGCGTCCGACGAGGGTCTCGATGACCTCGGAACGGATCTCGCCGCCGTAGCGGGTTTCGATGACTTTGTCGGGGGCCTTGCCGGGACGAAAACCAGGAATACGGACTTGTTTCCGAAATGCCTTGATGACTTTTTGGCTCTCTTTCTGGACTTCGTCCCAGGGGACGGAGAGTTCCAGTTCGCCTTGTGTTACGTCTGTGTCAGCCAACGTTTTCTACGCTTCCTTATTGATAAATCGGGTCGAAACCCATCTTACCGTAGGGGGGCGGTTAGGGGTTTTGGGGCCGGAGCGCGGGACGCTAGAGCGTCTTGTGCGCGGGCGGCTAGGCGCGAGGCGTCCGACGCGGCGCGATCTGCTTTGTTGTCGCTCGGTCAGGATGAAAACGCATCTTTCCGCTCGCGACGCCGTGCATCTCTGGGGCTCGCGAGGCTTCACGTGCGACCGTGGTCACGGGCTCACGCCCGCGGCACTGTTGTTCGTTCGCCGGCGGTCGTGGGGTATCGAATGGTCGTTGTATTTTTTCACAGCCCCTCACGCCGCGACGCGCGCAACGCGACCGACGCGACTTCCGACACGAGTTGCTAGAGGGTCTTGAGAAAGCGGAGGGCGGCGTCGTATTGGTCGAACTTGCGCTCTTCGGCCTTGAAGGCGCGGGAGTGAACGCAGCGGCGGCCGTCGCGGTACTCGACCGGGTGCTTGAGGTGGAGCATCTCGTGGAAGAGCACGTAGCGGGTGACGAACTCGGGCGTGCACTCTTCGTCGAGCAGGCCGCTCAGGACGATGACGTCGTGGGCGGGGTCGTAGTGGCCGAGCAGGCGCTTGGAGGAGTTGGGGCTCCAGCCGATCTGGGGTTTGCGCAGTTCGCCCGCGAAGTACTGGACGTTGAGCTCGTCGAACATCCGGTCGAGGTCGTAGCGGATCCCTTGGGGGTGTAGGACTTGCTTGCGTCCGCGTTTGCGGCGGACGTTCATCGCCTGTTCGCGGATCTCCTTGCGATTGACGAACTGGCGGTAGCGCTCGACGACCTCCTCGGGCGCGCGTTTGCGGTAGAGCTTGCTGAGCAGGACCCAGGCGAGCGACTCTTGGACGGCGGGCGGAGCTTGTTCGAGCTGATCGGAGATCTTGACGGAGATGCGGCGGTGGCCCGCCTCTAGACGGATCTTCGAATCGAGGTTGGCGTAGGGGCGGAAGCGGACTTCGAATTCGGGCGCCGGGGTGCGCGGCTTGAGCTGCCGGAAGACGCGCAGGAATACGTCTTCCACGGACTCGAACGGGAGCACGCCTTGCAGCATCGGAAACTTCTACGATACCCGACCGGCGGCGCGCCGCTCCCACTCTTCGGCGCCCGATTCGACTTCGTCGCGGGGCAGGCCGCCTTGGTCGAGTTGCTCGTCGGTGAGCGCGGCCAGGCGAGCGTAGAGTTCGCGGCCGATCGACCACGCCGGATCTTCGGGGCCGGCGGCGTCGGCGACGGCGTAGAGCGCGTCTTCGGCTCGGTCGAAACGGTCGACCTTCTCCCAGTAGAGCGGCAGGAGGCGGGCAGAGGCGATCGGGATTCCGGGCTTGGCTAGGGAATCGGCTAGCTGTTCGATATCGCCCAAGAATCCTTCGAGACGCGGGGCGCCGGGGCCGCAGAAGACTTCGAGGTAGAGGCGGAGGGCCTTGCGACGGCGGTCAAGGGCTTCGTCGTCCTCTTCGAGGCCCTCGCGGATCTTGGCCTCTTCAGTGAGCAGTTTGGCGGCCATGGCGATCTGCTCGGGGCCGAGCAGGCCGGAGCGCATGGTGGCGATCAAGTCGTCGGCCGATTGGGAGTCGATGAAATCGGCGTCAGCGGCGAGGAAGGTCTTGTAGGCGCGACGGATGAGGCCTAGGGCCTGTTCGTACTGCTGCTCCTGCTCGTGGTTGAGGATGCGCCGGAGCAGGATGAAGAACTGCTCGATCAGGCGCAGGACGTAGTCGCGTTGGATCATGCGGCGACTCGCTCGAGCAGCTCCATGGAGGCGGCCAGCAGGCGTCCGGGCTCCGAGGGCACGTCGTGCCAGATCAGTTCGCCGGTGGGTGCGAAGCTGATCTTCGACGCGTTCGAGACGAACTGCATCAGCCGCGTGGGGTCGACCTTGGAGTCCTCGCGGAAGCGGACGGTGAGACGGGTCTGGCGGCGCTCGATCGACTCGACGCGGATCGCTTCGGCGAGCGTCTTGAGGCGGGCGTACTCCATGAGGTTGACGACGGACTCAGGCGGCGGGCCGTAGCGGTCGCGGAGTTCGACCTCGGCTTGTTGGAGGTCGTCGGGGTTGGCGATGTCGGCCAGCTTCTTGTAGGCGCGCAGGCGCTGCGACTCGTCGGCGATGTAGTCGACCGGGATATGAATATCGATTTGGAGGCGAAGGGTCGTGCGGACGGCTTCTTCGACGACTTCGCCGCGCAGCTCCTTGACGGTGTCCTCAAGGAGACGGCAGTAGGCCTCGAAACCGATGGCGCCGATCTGGCCGCTCTGTTCCCCGCCGAGCAGGTTGCCCGCGCCGCGCAGCTCTAGGTCCAAGGCCGCGATCTTGAAGCCGGAGCCGAGTTCGGAGAATTCCTTGAGGGCGGCCAGGCGCTTTCTGGCTACGTCGGAGAGCTCTTTGTCTTCGGGGATGAGCAGGTAGGCGTAGGCGCGGCGGTTGGAGCGACCGACGCGGCCGCGCAGTTGGTAGAGCTCCGACAGGCCGTGCATGTCGGCACGGTCGACGACGATGGTGTTGGCGAGCGGGATATCGAGGCCGTTCTCGATGATGGTGGTCGCGACGAGGACGTCGGCCTCGTGGTTCATGAACTTGAGCATGACGCTCTCCAGTTCCTTCTCGCCCATCTGTCCGTGGCCGACGACGATGCGGGCTTCGGGGGCGAGTTGCTGGATGCGGGCGGCGACGCTCCAGATCGATTCCACGCGGTTGTGAATGAAATAGACCTGGCCTTTGCGGCCGAGTTCGAGTTCGAGGGCGCGCTGGATGAGGGCGTCGTTGGCGGGGGCGACGACGGTTTGGATGGCGAGGCGGTCCTTGGGCGGCGTCTGGATGATCGAGATGTCGCGGAGCCCGACCAGCGACATATGCAGGGTGCGCGGGATGGGGGTGGCCGAGAGCGTCAGGACGTCGACGTTGGCGCGCATCTGCTTGAGGCGCTCTTTGTGGCGGACGCCGAAGCGCTGCTCTTCGTCGACGATGAGCAGGCCGAGATCGGCGAACTCGACGTCCTTCGACAGGATCCGGTGCGTACCGATCAGCAGGTCGACTTCGCCTAGGCCGACTTTCTCGACGATCGCCTTTTGCTCCTTGGGCGCGCGGAAGCGGTTGAGCATCTCGACCATGACGGGGAAGCTCGCGAAGCGCTGACGGAAGGTTTCAAAGTGCTGGAAGCTGAGGACCGTGGTCGGCGCGAGGACGGCGACTTGCTTGCCGTCGCCGAGGGCCTTCATGGCGGCGCGCATGGCGACTTCGGTTTTCCCGAAGCCGACGTCGCCGCAGATGAGGCGGTCCATGGCGAGCGAGGACTCCATGTCGCGCTTGACGTCTCGGACGGCGGCGCGCTGGTCTTTGGTGGGTTGGTATTTGAAGGCGTCTTCAAACTCGCGCTGCCACTCTCCGTCGGGCGAGTAGGAGAAGCCTTTGGCCATCTTGCGTTTGGCGTAGAGCTTCAATAACTCGTCCGCCATATCGAGTAGACGGGCCTTGACGCGGGACTTGGTGCGCGTCCAAGTTTGACCGCCCATGCGATCGAGCGGGGGCGTCTTGCCGCCGGCGCCGTGGTACTTCTGGACGAGATCGAGGCGGGAGAGCGGAACGTAGAGTTTGGCGCGATCGGCGTACTCGATCTGCATCAGCTCTTCTTGGCGAGAGCCCTGATCGACGGTCGTCATGCCGAGGTAGCGTCCGACGCCGTGTTCGCTGTGGACGACGAGATCGTCCGGCTTGAGGTCTTCGAGACCGGACAGGAAGGTCGAGGCCGTCGACTTGGTCTTGCTGGGTTGGGCGACGAGGTCGGAAGCGGCGAAGATGTCTTCCGATCCGACCAAGACGGCGTTGGCGTCGGGGAAGACGACGCCTTCGCGAATGGGAGCTTGGACGAGGACCGCGGCGGCGAGGGCGCCGGAGACGGACGCCTTCTCTTCAAGGAAAGGGCTGAGCTTGCCGGCCTCGGGGCGGGCGCCCAACTGGTAGGTGACGTTGTACTCGCCGAAGATGTCGGCGAGTCGTTCCAGGTCGCCGAGCGAGGCGGCGCAGACGAGAGCGCGGGAGCCGCCGTCGATGAGCGCCTTGAGTTCGCCGACGGCGTGGGCGACGTTGCCCTGGAAGCGCGTCATGCGCGCTGAGCGTACGTCGAGCGAGCCCTCTTCTCCGAGTTGTTTGAAGTCGACCGTATCGAGGCGTTTGGATTGGTTACGGATCTGCTCCCAGGTCCAGAAGTAGGTTCCGGGGGGCTCGCCCGCGTCGGTGCGCTTCTCTTCCAGGCGCTCGTAGACTTTCTCGGCGTGTTCACGGAGCGTGCCGGGCTCCGCCCAAAGGACGACGGGGTCTTTGAGCAGGTCGAGGATGCTGGTTTGGCGCTTGCCGGCTTGCTCGACGGAGAACTCCCAGCCGGGGCCGAGGCCTTGGTCGTCCTCGACGCCGAGTTCACGCGAGACGGGATGCTCCGAGAGCGGGGCCAACAGGGCTTGGTCGACCTTGCGAATGGACTTTTGGGTTTCGGGGTCGAACTCGCGGATGGACTCGACTTCGTCGCCCAGCATCTCGATGCGTAGCGGGGCGGCCGCTTCCGGCGGGAACACGTCGAGGATCCCGCCGCGGACGGAGAACTGCCCGGCCATCTCGACGGGTTCATTGCGCACGTAGCCGACCGAGCCGAGGCCCTGCTCCAGGTCTTCAAGGAAGAACTCGTCGCCGATCTCGATCGTCCAGGCGAGGTTGCGGAACTGCTCGGCGGGGGCGGTCTTGAGCATGACCGCGGCGGCGGGAGCGACGACGACGGAAGCCGAGCCGGAGGCCATTCGCCAGAGGGCGAGGCCGCGTTTCTCGGCGATCTCCGCGTGGGGCGAGAGACCGTCGTAGGGCGAGACGTCGAGGGCGGGAAGGACGAGCGGAGCGGCGCGCAGTCCTTTCTTGTCGTCGAGCAGCTCGAAGATGGAGGCGGCGGTCTCGCACAGCAGGTCCGCCATCGGGTTCGACTCCGTGACGAGCAGAACGGGGCGATCGGTTCGCTTGTGCAGGAGGGCGGCGTAGACGGCCTGGGACGTCGCGTTGAGACCGCCGACGACAACGTCGGCCGGGTCGCCCGAGCGCAGGGCGCGGGTGAGCGAGCGGAACGCTTCCTCACGAGCGAGCAGCTCGAAAAAATCGGCCAGGGCGGGATGGATCATGGCGGTCAGCCGCGGCGGCTGAGAATCGTATCGACAACGTCGGTGGTCGAGTAGCCCGGCTCGACGGGAAGCGGGAAGACTTCCCCGCCCGCCTCTTCGACGATCTCGCGGCCGGCGATCCAGTGCGACCAATCGGCCCCTTTGACGAGGACGTCCGGGAGGAGCTTCTCCAGGATGGGGCACGGGGTTTCCTCGCCGAAGACGGTGACGGCGTCGACGGCTTGGAGCGAGGCGAGCACGGCGGCGCGATCTTGCTCGGGAAGGATCGGGCGGGTTGGTCCCTTGAGGCCGCGAACGCTCTCATCGGAGTTCACGGCGACGATCAGACGGTCGCCGTGCGAGCGAGCGCGATCCATCAAGCGAACGTGGCCGGGGTGGAGGAGATCGAAGCAGCCGTTGGTGAAGACGACCTTTTCGCCGGCTTCGCGCCACGCCTCGCGCAGCTCGAACAGCCTCTCCCGCGTGACCACCTCGCCCATTTGGCTGATTCTATCGAACACGGTTTTTTTGAACACGGTCGAAATCGAGATCGTAGTTACGTCGTAGGTTTAGGAGAAGGTCAGGAAGATGCCTCGATACGCACTCGTCATCCGTCATCGTGAGCCGAACTGGGACTCGGTCCCGCCGGATCGGCAGAAGCAGATCATCGCCGGGTACTACCGCTGGACGGACGATCTGCGAGCGGCCGGGACGTACGTCGATTCCGTTCCGCTGGCGGACGGCGGCCGGTCGCTCAGCTCGGACACGGTGGAGGTGACGGACGGGCCTTACACGGAGACGAAGGAGATTGTGGGCGGGTTCGTGCTGGTGGAGGTTCCGGACATCGACGCGGCCGTGGAGGCGGCGAACGGATGTCCGGCGCTCAAGATCGGCGACCGGATCGACGTACGGCCGGTGAGCGAGCACGCGCGTCCGGAGGGGAGTTAGGCCATGGCTTGGAAGAAGGTTCCGCAGGCGCATGTCGACGCGTTCACGGAGGCGTTGCCGCGGGCGGAAGGCGTTGAGTTGAAGAAGATGTTCGGTTGTCCGGCGGGATTCGTGAACGGGAACCTATTCTGCGGGGCGCACGAGCTGAACGTGAACGTGCGCTTGTCGCCGGAAGAGCGGGAGAAGGCGCTGAAGAAGCCCGGCTTCGGCGAGTTCACGGTGCGCAAGGCGACGATGCGCGAGTATGTGACGCTGCCGCCGGACAAGGTGACCGATGTGGCTTTCCTGCGGCGGTGGTTCTTGAAGAGCTACGGGTACGCGTCCTCGCTGCCGCCGAAGGAGAAGAAGTAGCTAGCCTGCATTTCTCACCCGTCGCGGGCGAAAGCATGCGCTAGGACTGCCATAGCGTTGTTGCGCTCGCTCGCAGGCTAATCGGTCCGAAGCTGGTAGCTGTAGGTCAGGAAGTCGAAGTCGTATTCCGACTTGTCGGGCGCCTGCGGAACGTTCTTCTTCGGCATGTGCTCGGCGAGTTCTCGCTTGAGCGCGGCGTGCTCGGGGCGGTCGGCTAGGTTGTGCCAGTCGTCGGGGTCGTTGACGCGGTCGTAGAGTTCTTCGGAGCCGTCGCGGTAGCGGATGTAGCGCCATTCGGGGGTGAGTACGGCGTGGTTGTTGCGTTGGTAGGTGATGACGGCAGGGCGCTTTTCCTGTTGCGGGTCTTCAAGCTGCGGGATCAGGCTCACGCCTTCAAGGTGGTCCGGCTTGTCTAGGCCGCAGAGGTCGGCGAGGGTCGGGTAGAGATCGAGCAGTTCGACGGGCTGGTCGCGGGGGACGCCGGTCTGCTGGACGCCCGGACCGGAGATGACCATCGGGATGTGCGTGGCGCGCTGCCATAGGGTGCTCTTGTGCCAATGGCGCTTTTCGCCTAGGTGCCAGCCGTGGTCGCTCCACAGGACGAGGATCGTGTCGTCGGCGTAGGCGCTGTTGTCGAGGGCGTCGAGGACGCGGCCGACCATGCGATCGGCGAAGCTGATGCAGGCGAGGTAGGCGCGCACGGCGTCCTTCCACTTGCCTTCCGCGACGATGCGCTCGTGCTCGGAGCGGCGGGCGGCGGCGATCTCTTGAGCGATCTCGGGGAGGTCGTCCAAGTCGTCGCCCGGAACTTCAGGCAAGCGGACGGAGTCTTCGGGGTAGAGGTCAAAGAACTCTTGCGGAGCGAAGAGAGGGATGTGCGGATGCCACATTCCGAGCGCGAGGAAGAAGGGTTGGTCGTGGTCTCGCGCCAAGAAGCGTTCGCCGTAGCGGACGGCTTCCATGTCGCCGTAGTCCTCTTCATCTCGGCCGGGGAGGACGCCCCAATCGAACTCGCCCGCGAAGTCGCCCTCGGCGAGGTCGTTGAAGGGGTGGCCGTCGGGATTGGGGATCTTGTGGACCCAGGGATACCAGGCGATGCGGCGGTACCAGGGGTCGTCGAATTCCTGCTGGAGGAACTCGTTCCATTGGTCGGGCGGGTTGAAGCCCTCGGTGTGGTGGAAGATCTTGCCGGCGCCGGCGGCGTAGTAGCCGTTGCGGCGGAAGAACTCAGGCATGGTCTCCGCGCCTTCGGGCAGGACGGGCCGCCAGTACTCGGTGTTGCCGTAGATGCCGGTCGTCGAGGGGCGCATGCCGGTCAGCGTGGCGGTGCGCGAAGGGTTGCAGATGGGCGAGGAGCAGTGCGCGTCGGTGAAGAGGGCGCCGCGGCGGGCGAGGCGATCGATGTTGGGGGTCTGGACGCCGGGGTAGCCGCCGAGGCAGCCGACCCAGTCGTTCATGTCGTCGACGGACAGGAGCACGACGTTGGGGCGCTTGCGGTCTTGGGCGCTCGCTGCGCCTAGGCCGGCCATGGCGCCGAGGAAAGTCCGTCGATCGATCATCGCGACCGAGTATAGCCGGAGCGGAGGTCGACGATGTGGTTGCGAGCGGCGCGGTCGGGCGCGGCGGCGAGGATGGCGCGGCCTTGGGCTTGGAGGCGCTTGCCGCGGCGGCGTTCGCCCGAGGCCTTGAGGGCTCGTCCTAGAGCGGCGGTGGTGCGACCGACCTCGGGATGATCGGGGCCGAAGGCGGCCTTGAGTTCGGCGAGTGCTTCACGGAAGGCGGGCAGGGACTCGCGAGCCCGGCCGGAGAGACGGAGGGCTTGGGCTTGGAGGGCGCGGGCCTGCGCGGCTTCGGCGGGTCGGTTGCGGGCGATCCAAGCCTGGCGGGCTCGTCGGCCCGACTCGGCGGCCGCAACGTATTCCTTAGCGTGAAGATGGAGGGCCGCGGTGGTGTGGAAGAGTTCGGCCTGGAGCGCGCGGTTACTCGGCGCTTGGTCGAGGATCTTGCGAGCCTCCGCGAAGCGTTGCTGGTCTAAGTAGAGGCGCGCGAGGTTGAGGCGGACCCGAGCGGCGCCGACCGGGTCGCCGGTCTGTTCGCGGACGGCGAGGGATTGCAGGTAGCGGGTTTCAGCGTCGCGGAGGCGGCCTAGACGGCGGTAGACGACGGCGAGGTTGTTGAGCGGGCGGGCGGCTTGAGGCGAGTGGGGACCGGCGTGACGGGCGATGATCCGGAGGGCGGCGCGGTACTTGGATTCGGCTTCGAGGTAGCGCTCCTGATCGGCCAGTACGGCGGCTTGGTTGTTGAGCTCGGCGGCTTGTTGGAGAGGGTCAGGATTGCCGGTGACCGCGGGCGTGCGCGGCGGGCTGGCCTGAGCGGCGAGGGTCGCGAGGAGCAGAAGGGACGCGGTCGAGAGGTTGGTTCGCATGCCGTGAAGAGACGACGGCGCGGCCGGTTTTGCCCCGCGCTATCAGCTGTCGGAGGGGCTATGGCGTCTGTTTTCAACAGATGACGCGTTTTGGCGCGTCGTCGGGGGAACTCGTTGCGGCCAGGTTCGTTTCTCATAGGGATCGGGCGGACCGAAAATCGGTCTCCGCGACTTAACCGATTCGCTCGTCTTACGTCTGACCAGGTCAGACGATCGGTCGCGAAGGCATCACCGTGGATTCCTCAAACTCGACAAATTCGCCCGAGCAACGGCTTGATTCGTGGAAGGAGATCGCCGCCTACCTGGACCGCGGGGTGCGCACCGTGCAGCGCTGGGAGCGGACCGAGGGGCTGCCGGTGCGGCGCCATCAACACGACAAGCGCGGGACCGTCTTCGCGCTGCCTTCGGAGATCGACGAGTGGCAGCGGCGTCGCGAGGCCGCCGGGCAGCCGGCTCGCCCGGAGGAGGCGGCGCCGAGGCGCAGCAGGCGAGTCGTGATGCTGATTGCGGCTTGCGCGGCGGGGGCGTTGGCGGCCGGGTACAGCTTGCGCGCGCCGCGCGGCCCCGCCTACGACTGGACGATGCGGCCGGTGACTTCGGATCACGGGCACGAGCACGCTCCGACGATCTCTCCCGACGGGACGCAGATCGCTTACGTCTGGCACGCCGAACACTCCGATCCGGCGCAGATCTATGTGCAGGACTTGTCCGGAGGCGAGAGGCGCAGGCTGGCCTCGGGGGAGCAGAGCGAGTACTCGCCGGCATGGTCGCCGGACGGCAGCGCGATCGCGGCGGCGTTCGCCTACTCGGACGGACGGCGGGAGATCGTACTGGTAACGCCGGAGACCGGAGCTTGCCGGACGCTGCTGGAGGTGACGACGGGAATCGGGAATCCGATGATGGCTTGGTCGCCGGACGGGGAATGGCTGGCGCTAGCGGTCGGCGTGGACGATCGGGGGCCGGGGATGTTCGCGTACCGGTTGGCGGACGGCGAGTTGCACGAGCTGCTGGCGCCGCGCGGAGATACGTTTGCGTGGGCGCCGGACGTCTCGCCCGACGGACGGCGACTGGCTTTCGCGGGAACGACCTCAAACGCGGTTTCGCAGTTGTTTGTGCTGGCGTTGGACGAAGGCTTCCGTGCGATCGGCGAGCCTTACCAGGTGACGAGCGGCGGCGGATCGATCTCACGGCCGATGTGGACGGAGGACGGGCGGGAGTTGCTGTACCGGGGCGGATGGTGGGCCGACAGCGGCTTGTGGCGGATTCCGGTGGACGGGGGCGAGCCTCGGCGGGCTGCGGTGGCGACGCGAGGACTTTCGGAGGCGGCGTATCGGCCGGAGCACGGGCTGCTGCTCTACACGCATGAGACGGGCGCGGCCGACCTGTGGCTGCAGCCGCCGTGCGATTGCCTGGAGGAGGCGCGGCGGCTCATCTCGTCGACGCTGCACGACTTCAATGCGCGCTTCTCACCGGACGGAGAGCGGATCGCGTGGATCTCGGACAGGACGGGACGGTTTCAGGTCTGGACGGCGCAGGCGGAAGGAGCGAGGCGCGGGCGTTGACGGAGTTCGGCGACACCATGACGGGGACGCCGCGCTGGTCGCCGGACTCGCGGCTGATCGCGTTTGACTCGCGGCCCGACGGGCACTCGGACATCTTCATCGTTTCGAGCGACGGCGGCGCGGCACAGCGATTCGCACAACGATTCACAGAGAACCCTGCGGCGGACTTGACGCCCAATTTCTCGTCGGACGGGGAGGCGGTCTACTTCGGGTCGGACCGGTCGGGCGAGTTTCAGATTTGGCGTAAGCCGCTGGCGGGGGGCGAGGCGGAGCAGGTGACGCAAGGCGGCGGGTTTACGGCGATCGAGTCTCCCGACGGCGAGACGCTGTACTTCGCGCGAAGCGGAAACAAGTCGCGGCGGGGGACGTCGTTGTGGAAGATGCCGGTCGGAGGAGGCGATGAGGTGCAAGTGGCCGAGCAGCTGGCGGACTGGTCGAAGTTCGTGGTGCGCGAGGGCGGCGTCTACTTCGTCGCTTGCGACGAGGAAGATCGGGAGAAGTGCGACATGCTGGCCTACCGTCCGGAGTCGGGCGAGACGGAACGGATCGGTCGGGTTCCGCGGGACGTTGAGATCGGCGTGGACGTGGCGCCGGACGGCTCGTTGCTGTACGCGCGATATGAGCCGACTCCGGGCGATCTGATGCTCGTCGAAGGCTTCCGCTAGGGCTCTGCCGCTCGGCGCGGACCGTCTTGGCCGCGCGAATTCGGCCTCCCAGAGGTTAGGCGGCCTAAGGAGCGATCGTACGCCGTCTCAGACATATGCCCGATTCCTACCTCCGAGGCTCGCTGGTAGCATCCGCCATAGTATGAGCGCTACGAGTGTCTTCGAAACCGCGTCGACGCAGGTTCAACAGTCCGACGGAGAACGGTTTTTTCCGCCGTATCCGGACAAGCCGGAAGACCTCGGAATCTCGCAGAACGTCCTGATCAACCTGATGCTCAAGATGATCTTGCTGGAAGGCGAGACGACTCTGAGCCGCTTGTCGAGCCGATTGAAGCTGCACTCGGCCGTGTGTACGACGCTGTTTGAGCATCTGCGCAAGGAACAGTACGTCGAAGTGAAGGGCATGCAGGGCAACGACTACCGGTTGGCGCTGACCAACACGGGGCGGTCGGTGGCGCAAGATCGCTATGCGATCAATCAGTACGTGGGCCCGGCCCCGGTGACGCTCGACGCCTATTCGAACGCCGTCCGAGTCCAGACGACGAAGATGCGCATTACGCGTCAGCGGCTGCGCGAGGTCTTCCACGACCTGGTGATCACCGACGACGTGCTCGATCAGCTCGGGCCGGCGGTCCAATCGAACTCGCAGATCTTCCTGTACGGCTCGACGGGCAACGGCAAGACGTCGATCGCCGAGCGGCTGGTGCGGATCTTTGAAGACGACGTCTATCTCCCCTATGCGGTCGAGGTGGACGGGCAGATTATCAACATTTACGATTCGGTGGTTCACCGGGCGCTGGACCCGGCGGAAGGCGCCGATCCGCGCTGGATTCGCTGCAACCGTCCCACGATCGCGGTCGGCGGCGAGATGGTGCAGGAGATGCTGGAGCTCCAATTCGAGTCGACCCTGGGCTACTACACCGCTCCGTTGCAGATGAAGGCCAATAACGGCCTGTTCATCATCGACGACTTCGGTCGCCAGATGATCAACCCGCGCGACCTGCTGAACCGCTGGATCGTGCCGCTCGATCGCGGCGTGGACTTCTTGACGTTGCGCACGGGCATCAAGATCCCGGTTCCGTTTGAGACGCTGGTCGTGTTCTCGACGAACCTCGATCCGCGGCAGTTGGCCGACGAAGCGTTCCTGCGACGCATCCAGAACAAGGTGAAGATCGACGTCATCTCCGACGAGGTATTCGACGGGATTCTGGAGCAGGTCTGCCGCAAGGAAGGCGTCGAATGGACGCGTGAGAAATCGGCGTTCGTACGCCAGAGCTGCTTGGCCGACGGGCGCACGACGGTGCTGCGCGCTTGCTATCCGCGAGACATCGTGTTGATCGCAAAGAATATCGCCGACTATGAGCAGCGCGAGGCGCGGCTGGATGAGGCCGACGTGACTCGGGCGGTCAATCTTTACTTCGCTCGTTAGTTTTCTTGCGGCTGTGCGTTCGTGGTCGGCTGGGGACGAGTGCGCGCGGGGGGCTTTTGTGGGTGGGCCGGCTGGAAGATGTGGGTGGGTTGGGCTTCTGTAGTCGGCTGGGGACAGTCCACACGCGCTGGGTGGTTTCCGTGGTGCTGACGTCTTGATGGGACAGTCCCCGCGGTTGGCTTTGGTGGGTGGGGCTAGGGGGCGGGGGGTTTGACGCGCCAGGTCATGGCGAAGCCCTTGTTGAGGGTGAAGCGTTGGCCGGTGACGTAGAAGGAATCGGCGTCGGCTAGGCCTTGATCGCGCTCTTCGACGATGGTCGTCAGATCGCGGGCGTCGCCGCCGGCGATCCCGTAGACGGAGCCGCGGCGCGTGGTGCTGATCTGAGGGCCTCGTTGGAGCGTGCGGGAGACGTTGTGGGCGGCTTGCGTGCGCACCAACTCCGTTTCGATGCGGGCGACGGCGTGGTCGGTCTCCAGGCGGCTGAACTCAAGCGAGACGGCGTAGAAGGAGTCCTCGCCGCGAGCGACTTGGTGCAGGCGGCGCAGGCGTCCGATGAGTCGCGAGCCCTTGGGCGCGAGGATGCGACCGTCGACTTCAAGGTTGAATCGCAGACGAGCCTGGAGTTCGTCGCCGACGCGGGACGTTTGCGAATCGATGGGAGTCCGTAGGCTTACGTGCAGTTCGGCGCCCGCTGGGACCTCGAAGGTCTCTGTGACGGCGGCGGGCTCCGGCTGGGCCGGTTCGTCGACGACTTCAAACGACATTTCGGAGACGGCGCCGAACTTGCGGCAGTTCTCGAAGGTCGCCTCGTTGGTCTTGAGCGAGCCGTCCCAGCCCTTCATGGTCAGCTTGGCGAATTCGGGCAGAACGTAGGACTCGTCGCCTAGATCGGTGGGGCGATAGCGGATCTCGACCGAGAGGGATTCGAGGCCTAGGCTCGGCGGGAGGTCGACGCCTTCGACCGTGATGCGGGTAAGCCGACGCTCCTCGGCGGAAGCCCAGAAGGAGCCTTCATAGCCGACGGTCGCCGAGCCTTGGAGCGTCGTGACTTGGTAGCCGCTGCGGAATTGCGGCACGCGATAGTCGTAGCGCAAGAGGCCGTCCTGCTGCCCCACGAATCGGATGCGCCCTTGCTTGGTGACGAACAGGGAGCGCGCGTAGGAGGCGAACGATCCAGTCGCGGTCAACCCGAAACCGACGAGTTCGGAGAGCGGTACGGGCTTGAACTCGCCGTCAGGCCAGGAGTAGATCTCTTTGCCGTCGACGACGGCGGTTTCGAGGCGAACGACGTCGGAGAAGTCGTCGACGAGGCGGCCGCCGCGCTCCTTGCCGTCGCGGCGCTTGAGGAGCTTCTCCATCTTGGCGAGCGATTTGGCGTTGAGCTGCGTTCGGCGAACGGTCTGTTCGCAGACGTAGTCCGGGATGGACTCGATGGAGCGCGCGGCGGAGCGTTCGATCTCAAGCAGCGCTCGCACTTCGGGCTGAAGAGTGGACTTGGGGAGGCGTGACTGACCGGCGACGACGGCCGCGCAGGCGATCAGGGCGGTCGAAAGCAGAGCGCTGGTTGGGAATCGCATCGAGCGGCCTTTCCTGCGGTCCTCGCGACGACTCAGTCTAACGGTTCGGGGAAAGACTGCACGAAATCCTCTTCAAGAACATCGACAGAGATCCGATAAGACGACTGACGAACAAATCCTCATGCGCAATCGACTCCTCTCCCTAAGCCAGCAGTACCGGAAAAAGCGGGGTATTGTGCTGATCGTGCTCGCCGCGGCGGCCGCGGCCATCCTCGGAGCCGCGGGTCTAGCTCTGGACCTTGGAAGGTTCTACGTGGTGAAGGCCGAGTTGCAGAACTTCACGGACGCCGCTTCGATTTCGGCAGCGCATCAGTTGGACGGAACGTCGGCGGGTATGGACGCCGCGCGCAACGAGGCGGCCACGGACGCCAATCGGTGGGCGTTCGGCACGCAGACGGTCTCGGAGTACACGGTGTCGTTCGCGCAGGACGCGGACGGTCCGTGGGCGGAGACGCCGGGGTCGGCGGAGGATTATCGGTACGTGCGGGTGGTTGCGGACGCGAACCCGAACAATACGTTCGCGCAGGTTTTGCCGGGCGTGGGCGCGACGACCTTGGTCCGCGCGACGTCGGTTGCGGGGCAGGTCTTGGTCACTGCGTTGGGCGACGGAGTGCTGCCCTATTCGCCGGACGCCCATGACCCGACGGACGCGACGGGCAACTACGGATTCCTGCTCGGGCGTTCCTACACGCTGCGATGGGACAACAAGACGGGCGGCAACGCGCCGGCCGGATCATTCAAGACGAGCATCGACGGCGTTGAACTTGTGGGTTGCGACGCGGACATGAGCACGGCCGGGTTCCAGCCGGGCGAGACGTCGAACAGTCAGCGAGGCTATATCGACCTGGCGGACTTGGACCCGATTACCGGCGGCGGCGGGGCTTCGCTGATCAAGAACATCATCTGGTCGAAGGTCTCGTTCGAGAAACAGATCGAGCCCTACAACTACTGGGTGACGCCGGAGCCGGGCGAGAAACAAACGACGCTGAGCGCTCTGCAGGACCGGGTGGACTCGGACACGGACCCGACCAGCGCACGCTTCTTTACGACGGCGCAGACGGCGCCGGGCGTGCCGTCGGCGGAGGTGATGAAGTCGGTCTACCGCGACTCGACGACCTACCGGGTCGGCGATACGCGTCCGCCGGACGGCAACGGGCGGCGGATCGTAACGGTGCCGGTGAACGACCCGATGAGCAGCGGCGTGGTGATCGGGTTCGCCGGATTCCTGCTGCCTCCGGAGCCGTGCGCTCAGGTTCGCGTGGGCAACAAGAAGTACTACCCGTGCTGCGGCGAGTACGTCGGTCCGGTAACGCGTACGGGGCGCCCGGCGGCCGGCGGCGGCGGACTGTCTGAAGTGGCGTTGGTGCGGTGATGAGCGAGCGACGACGGCGCGACTCCCGACGAGGATCCTCGATCCTGGAGCTGGCGCTTTGCATCCCCTTGCTGGTGCTGCTTTCGGGCGGCGTCTTTACCTACGGCTACAGCTTCCTGGTCTATCACGGGTTGCAGCAGGCCGTTCGCGGCGGCGCGCGCTACGGCTCGGTCGCCGACTTCGACGGCCCGGGCGGAACGGACTACCTGGCCGCGGTGAGAAACGTGACGGTGTACGGCAAGGTCTCGCCGGACCAGCAAGACGAGCCGATTTTGCCGGGCCTGACGCTGGACCATGTGGAGATTCTGGTCTTGGTCGATTCCACCGGCCTCCCGTTGGAGATCCGGGTGGCGATCGTGAACTACAGCCTTGACGCGGTGTGGCAGACGATGCGGTTCAACGACAAGCCGCGTTCGACGTTTCCTTATCAGGGGCAGTTGATATGACCGGGCGACGCCAGGCGGTTCGGAGAAGGCGGCGAGCGGGTGGTCGACGCGGGGTGGCGATGCTGGAGGCGGCTCTGGCATTGACGACGGCGCTGATCATCTTGGCCGGGTTGGTGCAGTTGGGAATCATCTTCATGCTCTACCAGGGCGTTTCGGAGCGAGCCCGCATCGGAGTGCGCTACGCCACGACGGCGCCGGCGAGCGAAGAAGCGATTAAGAACGTGATCGTGTACGGCAATTCGGCGGGGACGGGAGCGGCGCTGTTCGGTCTGAGTCCGGCCGACATCACGATCGGATCCGACACGCTCGACAACGAGTCGGACATTGCGAAGATCACGGTCGACCTGAGATCTCAGATCGCGTTTGGGAGCTTCCTGGTCGCAAGCGGCACGACTTTCCGGGTGGAAGCGGCGGCGCCGGTGGAGCGCGCGCTCGAAGCGAGGTAGGGGCAAGCAACAGCCGGGCTAGCGGCTCCCGACGAGCCGAAGAGCGTGTTCGTACACCTTGCGATCCTGCGCGCAAAGCCGTTCGACTCGTCGGCGAATCTCGGGGGTGATCGCGCTGTTGCGATCTTCCAAGGACGCCGGACTCGAGCGCTCGTGACCAATCTCAAGCGGCGCTCCGATCAGTCGCTCCAAGTCACGGTGGAATTGCGGGAGGCGCTCCAGGCAGCCGACGAGGTCGAGTCGGTCGAGGGTCGCGTTGGCGAAGGTCACCGGACGACGCCAGAAGTGCCGTCGGCGTACGTCGGCCAGCATACGGGTGTAGGCGGCGGAACGGGGCTGGGTCGCGGCGTAGGTTTCGAGATCGACGTCGAGTTTGTAGTGGTCGCCTTGCTTGTACCGGTTGTAGAAATACTCGGAGAACCAGCGGCTGACGGGCTCGCGCAAGAGGGTGATGAACTTCCACTCGCCCGAGAATCGGCGGCAGGCTTCTTCACTGAACGGGAAGTGGCCGGAGACGTACCTCACGCCCGGGCGGGCAAGGTACTCCGGAAGAATGCGACGCCGATAGACCGTGACGGGCAACCCGGCGGCTTGCGCCTCGGCCAGAGACCGGACCGGGTCGACGCGCGCGATCTCTTCCGGGCGATAGTGCTCTCGCAGGGCGCGATCCAGCGAGGTGCCGCCGCATTTGGGGATGTGGAGGAAGCAGAGCTTCGGCGGTCGGTCGCCGGAGTGCATTTCGGGATGCTAACACTCTCGAACAGGAAGGGGCGCTGTCGGGGTTGGGCGACGGGAGGGACGGCTACTTGCGGCGGATGAGGGCGACCCAGTCTCTCCCCTGGGCGCTCTCGGGGGTGGTGGGAGGCAGGCCGATGGGGGGCTTGCCGCCGGGGACTTCAGCGACGGTTCCGGTTTGGAGGCCGCCGCCGTTGCGCGGGTCGTACCAGCGGACGGTGAATTCGCCGTCCGGAAGCGCGACCTTCGTTTCGCCGCCGTGTGGCAGATAGACGGCGTAGATGCGGCCTTCGTCGGCGAGAACATAGGCGCGCCGATCTTGGGCGAGCTCGTTGGCGGGCCACATCTCCCAGTAGGGAAGATGCTCGCGGAAGAACTCGAGCGCGTGGCGGGTCTGGTCCCAGAGGGCGTCGCGGGAACGCCAGTCTTCGGCGTTCAAATCCATATTCGGATACGAATATCCGAAATACCATTCGACGCCCGAACCGCCGCCCATGAGATTGCCCCACAAGGCGTATTTGCGAGGCAGGTTGTGTGCGGGGTCGTCTGCGTCGGGAGCGGCGCCGACCTCGGCGGGAGCCTGCTCGTCGTGGAAGATCGCCCAGGGGCGTCCGGCTTCGCGGGTCTTGACGCGGAGAGCGACCGCTTCGCGATTCACGGCCTCCATGTCGCCTTGGATGGAGGTCGCATCGAACTCGGTCGAGCCGAGCAAGCCGTCGTAGAAGGTCAAGGCTTGCCGGTTGTGGGTGTGGACGGTGACGGGGTGATCGTAGGCGTCGAGTTGGTCGATCCAGCGGGCGATCTCGACGCGGTCGGCGTCGGGCATGTCGTTCTCTTCCCCGAGATTCCAGATGAGCGCCGGGTGGTGCGCGAAGCGGGCGATCAGCTCGCGCAGGTAGAGTTTGCGGACGGGGTTGAGGTCGGGGCCGCCGCCGAGTTCTTCGTCGTTCTCGGTCTCGTGTAAGACGACGTGCATGGCGAGCCCGAGGCGATCCATGTGGGTGAAGACGCGCTCCCACTGTTCGAGTTTGGAGACGTCGAAGCGGTCGCGGACGTCGGGAGAGGTCCACGGCCAGACGTCTTTGCCGTCGCCGCCGTCGAGGTTGTAGGTGAGCATGTAGACGCTGTTCATGCCCTTGGAGGCGAGGTAGTTCAAGGCGCCGAGGATGGCTTTGCCTTTGCCGTCTTGCCAGGTTGGGTCGTCGTCGCGAGCGTCTTGGAGATGGGGCTCGTAGCGGTGGATGAAGGATTCCTGGTCGGTTGCGACTCGGTCGTGGGCGGCGGTATCGAAGGTGTCGTCGAAGTCGGCGTAGCCGAGGAAGTTCTCGGGCGAGTCGGCGCCGCCTTTGAGGAAGTAGTCGCCGTTCTCGAAGCGGAGGTGGAAGCCGCCCGCGTGACGCAGGACGCCGGTGCGGTAGAAGCCGGGGGCGTCGTCGGGGGCGGGCGCGACGTCGAAGTCGCCGGAGACGCCGTCGACTGCGGCTGGTTCGCCGGCGTTGCGATCGAGGGAGAGAGCGACGTCGGGGCCGGTACGAAAGGAGGTGGTGTAGATCCAGCGGCCCGGCTTGGGCGGGGTGAAGCGGACGATCCAGCGGTCGCCCGAGGAGGCGGAGGTCTCGGCGGATTGGCCGTCGGCGGCGAAGAAGCCGGGGATGGTGTAGGTGCTGCGATCGTCCTCACGACGGAAGGTGACGGTGAGGCGGACGTCGCGGAAGGGGTTGATCTCGGCGTTCTCCGACGTGTCGATTGCGGCGTAGACGAGTTCGACGGGTTGGCGGGCGACTTTGGCGCCTTCCTCGCGGGGGAATCGGCCTCCGCAGGCCGCGGCTAGGAGGCAGGCGGCCGCTGTCCAACGTCGGAGGTGCATGAGTCTGAGTTTAGATGGCTGGGTGGTTTTGGTGACTGGGGTTGCTGGGGGCGGTCGCCGCGGGGGTGGTTGTGGGTGGGGCCGGCTTGGAAGATGG
>Ga0207422_1001256_pt1 | contig 54035 bp, 45 predicted proteins | sample MarCyaLeptolynsp_FD_187757 | JGI IMG/M metagenome (GOLD analysis project Ga0207422, IMG submission 187757) | Marine cyanobacterial communities from Panama - species 1 Leptolyngbya sp. (SPAdes) | ecosystem: Environmental > Aquatic > Marine > Unclassified | place: Panama: Panama City | collected... | reverse complement strand
CCCGAACATAATTGGGTCTGGTCTCCTCAAAGAGCAATTGCCATGCACGAACCTGAGTTTTGGGGCATGGTTGTTTTTATGGATATTCCCGCTGGCGAGAATATCGATTTTGTATCCGATTTCGGATCGGAGGAGGTCAGACAATTGCTGTTTGATGTCCACAGGCAGCAAATTGCCTTCAAAAGAAAGAACTCAGGTTATTCAGAAGACAAAGCAACATTGATTAAGCATAAAGTTTTTAATGTTGGCCGAACCATACAATGGGAAATTGAAGCCGATGCTTATGGCTATCATGCCATAATGCAACACCCCTTTCAAAAGTCAATCGTCTGGCATATTAATGAGACCGGCAGGCTTTGGAGAGAAATAAAAAAGAAATGAACAAAAGAAAATTCCTTAAACAACTGGGCCTCGGTTCTTTCGCAATAGCCGCTACCCCTACTCTCTTTTCATCTTGTGAATCAACGACACCTGAAGATTTCAAGCTATGGATGTGGGTTGGTGGTGGGGCCAATAAGCCTGTGGAAGAATGGCGTGAACAATTCACAAGACTCAGCGAACTGGGCTTTCACGGAGTGCTGGCAGGTGGAAATGTTGAAACGCTGAAAACGACAGTACCTTTGGCTAAATCATTGGGGCTAGAGATCCATTCTTGGCAATGGGTAATGAACCGCCCAGGAAATAAAGAGGCCATGGCACACCCGGAGTGGTATGCGGTAAGTCGAAATGGGGATTCAAGCCTTGATGTTAACCCCTATGTTGGATATTATCAGTGGCTTTGCCCTTCAAAGCCCGAGGTTCAGGATTACATCATAAAGGGTATGATAGACATAGCAGATGTTGAAGGCTTAGATGGTGTACAACTCGATTACGTACGTTATTGCGATGTAATTCTTCCAAGAGGCTTATGGGAGAAGTATGACTTAGTTCAGGATCATGAAATGGCCGAATTCGACTTTTGCTACTGCAATACATGTAGAGATAAATTCAAGGCAGAAAATGGATACGACCCATTGAATCTTGAAGACCCAAGTCAAGATGAACCATGGCGACAGTTCAGATATGATTCCATCACTAACCTCGTAAATCGCATAGCTGAAGAGGTTCATGCCAGAGATAAAAAGTTATCGGCCTCGGTATTTGCAACACCCACCTTGGCTCGAAAGTTTGTAAGACAAGCCTGGGATGAGTGGGATTTAGACTTTGTCTTTCCTATGATCTACTATGATTTCTATGCTGAACCGATTGACTTTGTCCGAACAGCAACCACAGAGGGAGTCAAAGCATTAAAGGGTTCAAAACCACTCTATACAGCGCAATACCTTCATGACAAAACAACAGAGGAGGTGGTAACAATGATTGATGCTGCAAAAGCAGGTGGATCCAGTGGCTTGGCCTTTTACGACTATGGCCTACTCAATGAAGACAAAGCAAAGGTCCTTCAAGGCCTAAAGAACACAAAATAAAAAAGGCCCCAAATGGGGCCTTTTTTATAATTTCACTTCTGATTTATTTCTTTCTCTCTTTTAAGATAATAGCATCAACAGATTTGTCTTTAACGAGTTGGTTGAATGCTGGAAGATCATTTTCCATCAAGTCCTTCAGTGTAGCCAACTCAGCATCAATCTGCTTAGTTAATTCCACACGAACCGTCTCCGCCTGTGCAGTTGGTCTCCATTCTCCCCCACCAGCAACACCAAGTAGTGCAGCGAGCTTATTATTTAAGCGAATTGGGAAGTTCAATGGGTCTTGACCAGACCTGTTCTTAGTCTGATACAATGCTTCTTCTACAGCAGTCATCTTCTTCATCAACTCCTTGCCAGACTTAACAACAGCTTCATACCTATCATCACCTTTGATTTTCTTCATCAGGCCGTCCATTTGCTCTCTTGCAGCACGGATATCTTTGATAGCTCGGTGTGTCTCGGTCACTTTATCACGCACTTTGATCAAGAAATCAAACTGTGCCTGAATATCAGCATCTGTTGATGGATAACGAGGGTCTCTAATCAGTCTAAACTTGGTTTCCTGAGACTCGTCACCCACAATTAGTTTAGCAGTATACTCGCCTGTAGGTGCTGCGGGTCCAGGCCCTCTGATAGAAGCAGCCCACATGATCAAACCTTCAAAACCCTCTGCGTTTTCATACCGCATGTTCCAATTGAAGGAGTTCATGCCTTTTTTAGCCTTCTGCTTAAATGACTTGACCTTCTCACCATTTTTATCATAAATCTCAATGGCTACTTTGGTGCCTTTAGCTACTTCATCTTTCATGTAGTAGTAAATCATTGGTCCGGCAGGTTTATTCTTGCCATATAAGAGTGAGGCACTTCCTCCTGCACGACCGAAGCGACCTCCGCCTCCACCAAGTCTGTAAGCATCCATCGGTTTAAACATATGGAAGTCCTTAACCGCTATTTCATCTGACAATTGATGTAAAATGGTAAGGTCATCAATCATCCAGAATGACCTACCCTGTGTTGCAGCAATTAGGTTATCATCTTTGATAGCCAAATCAGTGATCGGTACGATTGGTAAGTTCATTTGAAAAGGCTTCCAAGAAGCTCCATCATCAAAGGACACAAACATTCCTCTTTCTGTTCCAGCATAAAGTAATCCTTCTTTCTTTTGATCTGCTCTTACTACCCTTGTGAAGTAATCGCTTGGAATACCATTAGTAATCTTGGTCCAGGTTTTACCGTAATCCTTCGTCTTATAGAGGTATGGTTGATAATCCCCTAACTTGTATTGAGTACCTGCTATGTAAGCCCCTCCTTTTACAAAAGGATCAGCATCAATACTATTGATCATTAAATATTTAGGAAAATCAGGAGGTGTAACATTCTCCCAGTTTTTACCACCATCTCTAGTAACATGAATAAGACCATCGTCAGAACCCGCCCAAATCAAATCCTTCTCATAAGGAGATTCTGTAGCAGCGAAAATAGTTGCATAGTACTCAACAGAAGTATCATCATAAGTAATCGGGCCACCTGATTTACCCAACTTGTCTGGTTCCGCTCTTGTAAGGTCAGGGCTAATCAATTCCCAAGATTGGCCTTCATCATAAGTAACATGCAAATGATTCGAAGCTGTATAAAGCTTATTGGAGCTATGTGGCGAGAAGAAAATAGGGAAGTTCCACTGGAATCTATATTTATAATCTTCCGCACCATGTCCCATTGGATTGTCTGGCCATGCATTGATATTTCGACTAATGCCTTTATCATGGTCTCTTCTTGTCAAAAAGCCACCATAACTACCACCATAGACAATATCCGGGTTATCAGGATTAGGTGCTATGTGAGCACTCTCACCACCAGCAGTTGATTCCCAATCGCTGTCTGTTATTGCAAAACCGAAAGAACGATGTGCAATTCTTACTGTAGAGTTGTCCTGTTGGGCACCATAGATTCTGTAAGGAAAAGCGTTATCCGTAGTAACTCTATAGAATTGTGCAGTAGGCTGATTATTATAAGTAGACCAATTGTCTCCACCGTCATATGACACCTGTGCTCCACCATCATCAGCAATTACCAATCTCATATTGTCTTCTGGTGCAATCCATAAGTCATGGTGATCCCCATGAGGAGCACCCCGCCTATCAAAGGTTCTACCACCATCAGTAGAGGTGTGGTAGCCAACATTCATCACATAGACTTTATTCACATCTTTTGTGTCAGCATAGATTCTTGAATAATACCAGGCACGTTGTCTCAGTGCTCTCTCTGAATTAGTATTTCTCCAAGTCTCGCCACCATCTGTAGATTTATAAACACCACCTTTGTTAGCCTCGATGATTGAGTAAATCGTATTAGGATTTACAGGAGAGATTGAAACTCCACTGATCCCAATCGGACCATTTGGCATACCCGACTTCTCCATGAGGTTCTCCCAGTTTTCTCCGCCATCTTTCGACCTCCAAACTCCAGAGCCCTCTCCACCTGAAGTGAGGCTATATGGAGTTCTACGAACACGCCAAGTACTGGCCATCATAAAATCAGGATTATTAGGGTCAATAGATAGATCTACAGCACCCGCATCTGCATTGGCGAACAATACCCTGCGCCAGTTTTGACCACCATCAGTAGTCTTATAAACACCGCGAGTCTCACTTGATTTAAATAAGTCTCCCATTACGGCAACCCAAGCCACATCAGCGTTTTCTGGATGAACATGAATTCGACCAACATGCATAGCATCTTTCAAGCCCATATTCATCCAGGTTTCTCCCCCATCGGTTGACTTCCAAATGCCTTCAAAACCAGAGGACACATTACCTCGTACAGTTTCTTCTCCCTGACCAACATAGATTACATTGTTATCAGAATGGCTAACAGCTACAGCACCAATAGAACCTCCGAAGTAACCATCCGAAATATTTTTCCAAGTAGTCCCACCATTGTCAGTTTTCCAGACACCACCACCTGTGGCTCCCATATAAAAAAGTTTTGGTTTACCAGGGACACCTGTTACAGTCGAGGCCCTACCACCCCTATATGGTCCAATTGATCGCCATTCTATACCCTTATAGACCTCGGCTTTAGGATCAGGTGTATTCGCATTATCTGTGGTTCTATTTCTTCTATTCCTTCTTTGAGCATCAGCGTCATATACGAAAGAAAACAGAAGCATACATACCACAACTAATACACCTTTTGTTGTGAATCTTTTTGCTATCATAATTAATAGTTTGATTAAGGTAAATGTACTCTAGGTTATTGTTCTAAAAGTTATGAACAAAGCCCCACTTACCGAAGGTGTAGACTGTGTTTTACACGAATGGAAAAAAGAAGAGTCGACCCAAATGAGTCGACTCCGCTATGAATCTGTATTTAAACTTTCTTCCCTTACCTATTAGTTGATTCTGTAAAGGCTTGTATTATTATAAGACGTCAAAAACTCTGCTCTATTCAATAGCTTTTTAGCTTCTACATCTTCAATTACATCATCATTACTCAGTACGATAGATCTTACCAGATTATCTTCACTGTCGTAAACTTTGATTGTCTCAAAAGATTCAACTTCTAAATCGAAATCAAATTCATCCATCGTAATGTCGCTATACGCTCTCTCCAGAGATGCTTCTAAGTCGAACATTACGTCCTCTTCATTATTCGAGATCTCGTAAGACTCGATACCCGCAGTTAAGGTTACTGCTGCGGCCAATGCCAATGCGACTATCGCTGACATTGTTCTCTTTGTGTTTAACTTTCTTTTCATGACCGTGTTGTTTCGAATGTATTCTTTGTGTCTAGGTTGTTAATCTAGTGTTACCAAATATTATTCTTTCTGATACACTTATTATGACGGCAAAGTTCATGAAAAGTTTAATTTTAATCGAAAAAAAAGTAGAATATTTTCCCAATCGGTCAAAACCGCGGATGAACCGTAGAATATAGGGACTGAAATATCACGCACAAAAAAGCCCGCTTGCCACGGGCCTTCAAATCAAAATATTCTTTGGGTCAGCCGATCGCCTGTTCAAGATCGGCAATTAAATCATCGGCATTTTCTATACCTACACTGAGGCGAATCAGCGAATCTAACAGACCAACTTTCATTCTTTCTTCTCTTGGGATAGCCCCATGCGTCATAGAAGCGGGGTGATTGGCCATGGATTCTACACCTCCCAGCGATTCTGCCAAAGCAAAGAGTTTCAGATTCTCCAAAACCCTAAATGAGCGATGCATATCATCTTCGTGAAAAGTGAATGAAATCATTCCACCAAAGCCTCTCATCTGTTCTTTGGCCACCTGATGATTCGGATGAGATTCAAAACCTGGCCAGTACACTTTATCCACTTTAGGGTGTGTAGCAAGGTATCTGGCTATCTTCTCCCCATTCTCGCAATGCCTCTCCATTCTTAAGTGCAAAGTTTTAATACCTCTAAGCACCAGGAAACAATCCTGTGGTCCTGGAACAGCGCCACAAGAATTCTGAATGAATGCCAGTCGTTTATACAGCTCATCATTGTTCACTGCTAATGCACCCATTACTACATCTGAGTGCCCTCCCAGATATTTGGTGACTGAGTGCATTACTATGTCAGCGTCCAAGTCAATTGGGTTCTGAAGAGCCGGGGATGCAAAAGTATTGTCTACCCCTAATAGTAGCTTATGCCTTTTCACTATGGCTGCGACAGCCTTAATATCTATGATACTCATCATGGGGTTAGTTGGGGTTTCTAACCATATGAGCTTTGTATTATCATTCACATAATGCTCTATCTCTGCCACATTATTCATGTCAACGAAGTGGAACTTTATGCCGAAACCTTCAAATATCTTGGTAAAGATTCTATAAGTCCCGCCATAAAGGTCATTACCACTGATTACCTCATCTCCCGGCTTTAAAAGTTTAACTACTGCATCAATTGCAGCAACTCCAGAACCAAAGACCAAACCGTGTTTAGCGTTTTCCAATACTGCTATACTCTTCTGTAAGGCAGACCTTGTGGGGTTTTTTGATCTAGCATACTCAAACCCTTTGTGATCTCCGGGGGACTTCTGAACATAGGTTGAAGTTTGGAAAACAGGTGTCATAATCGCTCCAGTAGATGGATCTGGCTCTACACCGGCATGTACGGCTTTGGTATCAAAATGCATTATGATTTACTTTTTATTGTGCTTGGCAAAGTAAGCCTCTAACTCCTTATTCATTTCCTCCTCAGTCTGTTTGTAGTTCGGAGTCAAGGAAAGTTGTCCAGGAGTTTGCTCGATCATCAAAGTTTGTGTCGGGAATGCAAAACGCACTCCTAGATGTTCAGCTAACTTGTTGACTTCTAGCATTATTTCTTGTCTGCAACGCAACTCCGCAGTCCAATCGGGCACTTCAAAGAATATGTAGAGCATCACATCTAGTGAACTAGCAGCATAGTCATTCAAGAAAATGTTATAATAATCTTTCCTCGTCTCTGGGTGATTCAGTACAATTTTCTCAACACCCTTTACAAAGACCTCTATCAACCTGGCAGGTGTATCGTAGGTGACTGAGAGCTTGGTATAGAACCTCCTATACTTTCTCAGGCCATGATTATCAACCGTGCTATTCGATATAATACTGTTAGGCACATACATGACTGAATCTCTGAAAGTTCTAATTCTCGTAGACCTGAAACCAACTTCTTCCACCGTGCCATCAATCTCACCCGAAGTCACCCAGTCTCCGATTTGGAATGGGCGATCTATAAATATCATTAATGAACCAAAAAAGTTCTTTAGCGTATCCTGAGCAGCTAATGCAAAAGCTAAACCACCAATTGAAAGTCCGGTCAATAGGGGCAGAATGTCAAATTTAAAACTGCTAAGAATAGCTATGACCCCGATGATCACTACAAATACTCTTAGGATTTTTCTAATTAGTGGAACCAGCTGGTCATCGAGCGTATTGGCAGATTTATCCGCCATTCGTTCAAAGTACAAGCCTAGTATATCAACCAACTTGTAAAAGAATATGGTAGCGAAAAATGGGACTAGGGCCCGAGCAACCAGAATAAGGTTCACTGCAATAAAGGGTGGCAACTGAAGTGTTGGCACAAGTATTTTTGATACCTCTGCAACAATCATTAAGCTAAAAGGCTTTGCTGCGGGTATAAGAACATCTCGGGCTAAGTCGATCTTTCCATAGCGATGCATAACTCTTACGAGTAGCGTCTTTATTACAAAAATCAGGATAAAATGTAATACAAAGCCCAGTGAGATCAGTATCAGAATGCCTAGATACTGCCATAAGTGTAATCCTAAGTACTTCTTGTTCCCAAGCTTAGGCAATAGATTTAAAAGCTTATCTGTACCAAAAGGATAAACCTGTTTGTGAATATCATCTATTTCAGTAACTGTACGTTCTGAGAAAAGCCACCGGTTCCCATATTTTTCTACATAGATATCTGGAAAGTCCGAGGTCAGTATGTATCTGTGCTTTTGCGTTAGTGAATCAAAATAGTCAGTCGTACGGGGCAAATCTTCAAGTCTGATATAATTACCTGAGCCATCAAATATCTGTTTTAACTCTATGGCTAATTGCTCTAGCTCACCTTGTTCTTTACCTCTGGAGAAGAGTGACTTGGCAGATTGAGCCTCATTCCTTGTCCCTTCTTGCAAATATTGAAGATGGTTATAGATGACATCATATGGTGTACTGAAAGAAGAGGGTAGCTCAGTCTCTTGACCTTTCAAAGTCAGCATTCCAAAAAAGAAAACTAGTACCAGACAGGCACGTAAGGGTTTAAAGTGGCTTAACTGCATAAATATTGAGCTGATCTGCGAAGTTAACAAACACTTCGTATTCGAGTCTATTCTGATAAAAAAGTATGCTCACTGGTTGGCTGGCAGGTATCAAAGAAGTCAGGAACCTCCCCTGTCGATCGACTAACCGAAAGACCTCTTCTGTCAAATCCCGGATTGCAAAAACCTCTTTTCCATTTCTAAAATTATACTGATCAACTCTTATTGATTTGGAGTTAGGGAAGTTTATAGAAAAAAGCTCATCTCCATTCTTGTCAAACATGGTGAGCACCCTACCATCATTCCTGACAATACTAAAAGTTGTATTTAGCGCATCATCAACTAAACTGAACTCACTTCCTGATGCTCTGAGCAACTGTTTGCGATTAACCAATTTGCCGTTTAAATCAACTTGTATTAACTCACCATCTACAGTACTAACCGAAATTAGGGTCTGATTGAAGTTTGCCCCCTTAGTTAAGGCGACCTTTCCAGAAAAACGCTTATCTATATTCACGGGAAAACCTTCGTATTCCTCTCCTCTTCTATTGAGTAGATGTATCCGACCGGTCGTCTCAACAACCACAAAACAATCACGCCCTCTTACCCTGGTGTGAAAAGGTATCTGAAGTAAATCACCACCTACTGATTTGGGTCGCCATCCTTCAAGAGGCAAGCCTTCCTTATTGTATAAGTACAAATTTCCACGCCTATCTTTTGTCAAGTAGCGATAGCGCTTATTGTTGTCATAATCAATAATGGCTGTACCCTCAATCGGTAAGCCCTGATCATAGTTCACAGGGAATCCGCTTACGTCATCTCCATTTCTATCCACTAAATGGATTAATGAATCTGTGAAAAACAGGTATTGTAGTTTCTTGTTATTATAGAAATCGATTTGGTGAATTTCTCCGCTCAACGCTCCATTAACCTTTCTTTTCCAGAGCACCTCACCCTGTTTATTGGCTAAATAAAGCTGCTGGTCAGCATCTTGAAAAACAACTTCCAAGCTCGCATCATTATGGTTTCTGACCACATGTGCTTTGGATGTCAAATCAGCGTCACCAAAAACATTAGCTCGTACAAGAAGCTCTTCTGTTCTACCTTCATTGCCTTCTGGGCTTTCGTAAACAGTGTTAAATGATAGATCACCAGCTACTAAGATATTTTTATTTGTACGATTGATCTGAAGCATTAGCAATTTCAAAACAGAGAGTATTTCTGGGCTCTCTCCAACAAAAGACTCCCACTTCTGCTTAAGCCTATTCCTCAAAGGGTCGGCTGCAAATTCAAAATCTCTCACCACAGTCAAATCTGTTTCTTGAATCAGGTCGTCAATGGTTTTTCTCCTGTCAACAGATCTTCCCCAAGTAGTTTCGTTTTCCAAATCATTGAGAATTATTTTCAAAGCATCATTGTCATCAGACATGACCAAGAAACCCTGAACGATGGTGAAGTAAGGTGATTTGAATGTTGTGGTATTGTTTGATAGCAGTTCATTCAATAACCGACTATTATCAATAAACCCAATATCTGAATTAACAAATCGCTCTTTATAAATCATTGAATCCTTCTCACCAAGATTCTCCGTTGCAAGGTCATTCATTATGCCTCTCAAATTTGTAGTATCAGTGAGTGAGAATAAAAATACCTTACTTGTCAGGTTGCCACCCTTATCAATTTCAACACTGCACAAATCACCTTTGAACAGGTTTTTCCAAGGGTCTGAATTGATTTCTATTGGTTTCCAGGAAAATGTATTCGATGTTATAGGTATCAGGTTTTCAGCGAAAATCGAAGCTGGTCTTCTGGCCTCTGAAATATTTTGGCCACTACCACGGAATGTCAGGCCCTTATTCTTGAAATCAATATCAAATATCAGGTTTCCCTCTGTATGCTCACCCAAATCGGTAAAGCTCTGGGACTCGAAGAATACTGCATTCAATTCTGACAGTCTGGAACTGTTGATAATGATATTTAAATCACCAGAATTACTAAAGGCTTCCGTTTCTTTTAACAAGCGACTTTCGGGTACTTGAATCGCACGAACCACATCTTCAACCAGAACTGGATTCTCGGAGAAAGCCAGATACTCTCCCTCGATGAGCGCAGAAATACTAAATTCCTGTGATTGAAAAGTCCATATCTCCTTTCCATTAAATTGTTGATTACTCAGATCAACATCTCGACTTAGCAGTTTACTCAGAAGAGCCCTTAAATTATCGGGGACCCAATCGAATCCAGTACTCTTCAAGGTATAAAGCGCAGATAGATCATCGCTTGAGGTTGTATGAAGGCTTATCCATAAGGGTAGTCTAGAGATTTTGGAACTTAAGGCTTGGTTGTTTTCCAACGAGTCAATTTTTGAAAGCCCCAACTCCAATACTTTTATTACAGGAATTGACTGGAAGGCCCTATACCAACTTAACGCTTCAAGTTTAGCTAGGGTCTTCTGAGGGTTTTCTAGTTGCAAGGCAATGGATGCTGTTTCAGGAATAAGAAGCCTCAAACTCGCTTTTGAACTAGTAAATGAGGGGTACAAGAAATACCCAAGTACAACCATTAGAACTAAAACAAAAAATAGACCCTTTAACTTCAACTCTCTTCGAAATTCTAAACCTCTAACGTTCAAAATTACAGACTTGTGTATTCAAACCTACACCTGTGTTCTTTTTAATTCACCGTTCAAACTATTCTTGAACCAACTGTGTCAAAGTAAAAAGAAAATAATGTAGACAAACTGTTGACAATTGGTCAGTTACAAAGAATAAGATGTAAACATTCTTTTTTTGTATTGTATATCTGACACTTTTAATGGAATTTTACGTTATCGACTTGACACTTGACTTTTGATTGCAGGTATCAATGTGCTGGCAAACGCTAATTGATGGTTTGATTAATCAAAAATGACTGATAATGAGGATATTACTGACGCAGTTAATAGCGCTAACCGTGCTATTATTACCTGTAAACTCCAGCTCTGACAAAGTTCTAATTTCAGAAGTAGAATTTGCGAATGGGCTTTACAAATTTGATGATCGCCTGATCACAGGTGAAATCATTGACTATTATGAAAATGAGACCCTGAAATTTCGTTATAGGGTGCTTGAAGGTCGCCTGCATGGCCTTGCTACTGAGTTCTTTCCTAATGGAAGTATCAAAAGCGAGCGGAATTATACTTTCAGTAAACTTTTTGGATCCTTTAAAGAGTATTATGAAAACGGTGATGTCAAAATTCAGTTTCAGGTTGGACTGAACGCTTACGGCTCCGGTGAACAGGTGACAAAGGTTGAAGTGGCTTCTGGCAGTAAACACAAACTAAAGCCAAAAGAAGATGCCATTATCTACTTCATTGATACTCAAAACAAGCCCTTGGAAACTAGTGAAAACATATCGATCTTAAGTCAGAGTAAATATAGACTCATGAATAAGAAAGGGAAGACAATTTTCGAGAATTAGAAATTCTCAAGATGACCATAAAAAAACCAGATGCTTCAAACGAAACATCTGGTTTTTTCTTTTAAGACGGATTGAGCTTAGAGCAATCCGTTAGTTTTTCTTACCGCCTCAGCGCTAGCAGTTAAATCTGCTTGTTCAGCATCACTTAACTCAATCTCAACAATTGACTCTACACCTTGAGCTCCAATAATAGTAGGCACCCCAATGCAAATATCATCCAGACCATATTCACCGTTCAACAGACAAGAACAAGGGAACATTTTTTTCGAATCATTGGCAATTGCCTGAACCATAGCTGATACCGCAGCACCCGGAGCATACCAAGCCGATGTACCCAATAGTTTAGTTAGGGTTGCGCCTCCTACCTTCGTGGCTTGCTTCACTTCTTCAAGTCTTTCTTCGCTCACAAACTTTGAAACTGGTACACTATTGCGAGTAGCCAATCTTGTCAAAGGAATCATACCCGTATCGCTGTGACCACCAATTACCATTCCGTCAATATCAGATATCGGTGCTTCAACAGCTTCTGCAAGTCTATACTTAAATCGAGCAGAGTCTAGTGCCCCACCCATGCCAATTACTCTGTGCTTTGGAAGACCGGTTGCTTTGTGTGTCAGGTAAGTCATTGTATCCATTGGGTTCGAAACCACAATAATGATCACTTCAGGAGATTCTTTGATTAAGCTCTCAGCTACAGATTTAACAATACCCGCATTTGTACTGATCAGTTCTTCTCTTGTCATACCAGGTTTACGCGGAATACCCGATGTAATGACTGCCACATCACTTCCAGCTGTCTTACTGTAATCACCAGTTGTACCAGTAATTTTAGTGTCAAAACCATTTAATGATGCAGTTTGCATCAGGTCCATTGCCTTTCCTTCAGCAAAGCCTTCTTTGATATCTATTAAAACTACTTCAGCAGCAAAATCTTTGATCGCAATATATTCTGCGCAACTAGCACCGACTGCTCCGGCACCGACTACAGTAACTTTCATAATGAATATTTGATTTAGGTTTTAAACTCGCGCAAAGTTAGCAACCTAGACGCCTAAATAAAATGCTACAGAAATGATTCTTCTGTTTTTTTAATCAAACGCTAGAGAGGGTCAGTAAGCTGATAATGTAATATGGATCTTGTGCTTACATCTACCTTAAACTTATCTGAAATTCTAAGCCCCACAACCCAGACAATCTCATTTCCAGAGCATAGTACAAACACCGACTCTTTCTCAAAACGAGAGAGCTTTAAATCTATGAGCAAATCACTCACGAGTTTTTGTCCTTTCATCCCAAGGGGATAAATTTTGTCACCCGTCCTCCATTTTCTGAGGGTTAAAGGGAACTTCAGTTTCTCTAAATCCAACATTGCATTGGTGGAGACCTTGTCAATTATCTGATCTGGACCTTCATATACCCAGGTTTTATATTCATCACCCTGAATAGACAATACATCTCCCAACTCAATGAGTGATTCTTCCTTCAGGCCTTTAGAGATTGGTCTAATGTGAATTAACTCACGATCAACAAGTAGTTCATGAGATTGGCTATTGAAAACCTTACCCGAAATGCCTGTTAATGCTGAAATAATTTCTTCAGACTGATAGTAATTAAAACCAAACCCCTTTAAAACTTCGCTTAAAACATAAGGTCCTATGTCCTGCTCAGTCAAATCGTCCTTTCTGACGACAAAGCCATCATCTGCTTTCTTTAGAAGCTTGACTTTGAGTCTTTCAATACTCAGTCCAGCAAGCCTCGCAACCTCCATGTTTTTGACCATATTTCTTTTCATGGTCGTTAGAAAATCAGGGTTCAAGTCTTCCAGTTTAGGAATGATCTCGTTTCGAATAAAGTTTCTCTTGTAATAGACTTCTGCATTGCTGATGTCTTCTCTCCATAGAATATCATGACTTAGAGCAAATTCTATGATTTCCTCTTTACCCGCATAAAGCAAGGGGCGAACGAGCTTTTCACCAAATGAGTCCATACCGGTCAGTCCTTTTATTGAAGTGCCCCTGACCATGTTTAACAGAAAAGTCTCAACATCATCATTGGCATGGTGCGCTAGAAAAATCTTCTTATAACCCTCTTTATTACATAACTCATCAAACCATGTATACCGTAACTCTCTTGCAGCCATTTGAGTAGATACCTTATTAAGTGTAGCGTAAGATTCAGTATCGAAGCCTTTTGAATGAAATTGTAAGCCTAATTCCTTTGCCTTCTCTTCAATAAATGACTGATCCTTATGGGAAGCATCACCCCTCAATTGAAAATTACAGTGTGCTATTGAATAATTAATTCCCGATTGTTCTGCCAAATGCCACAACACCATTGAATCCACCCCTCCACTAATAGCCAAGAGATATTTACACTCCGGGGCATTTAGGGCATGTTTTTTGATAAACTGCAAAAAGCGTTTGTGCATGGGTCAAAAATAGCATAAATCGCTAATTTTGCGGCTTGTTAAAATGAGGAGAATCTTCTTTTATTTTCTGTTTTCGGTGATTCAACTGAGTTTAGTTGGACAGTCCACTGTACGATTAGTTTACTCCGGTAAACTTCGGTCTGAGATTATCGATGGGCAAAATGTGCAGAAGCTAATTGACAGCGTACATTTGGTTCAGGGCAATACTGAGATCTTCTGTGACTCTGCCTACCTGATAAGAGCGACCAATTCCGCTTTGGCCTTTGGTCATGTTAGGATTATTGACACAGTTGATATTATAGATGTAAAAAGTGACTACCTCGAATACAAGGGCAATACTCGAGTGGCTTACCTAAGAGATAATGTCATTATGAAAGATGATAGCACTACGCTATACACAGATAACCTTGATTACGACCGCAATACACAAGTAGGAAACTATTTTAATGGCGGTAAACTCATCGACAATACTAGTGAACTGACCAGCAAAACAGGTTACTACAACGGTGTGAATAAGGAGTCACGCTTCTATGACTCCGTAAGAATGGTCAATGAAGATTTTTACCTAGAAACCGATACACTTGTTTATAATACACTCGACACTAAAACCAGAAGCTATGGGCCGACATTGGGAATAACAGCTGAAGGAGATACTTTGCAATCAAGTAAAGGCCTGTTTTACAATAGAAAAAGCGGCTATTCAGAGGTTTATCAAGGTCGAATCTTTAATGCTGAATTTGATATAGAGGCTGACACACTCATCACTAATGACAGTCTACAGCTCTACAAGGCCTTCAGCAACATCACCATGCTATCAAAAGAGGACTCTCTAACAATTTATGGCGACAAGGCCACTTACAATAAGTTGACTAATACGGCTATTGCCTATGAAAATGCCTACATGAAAAGTATGATGCAGGGAGACTCCTTATTCATTAAGGCAGACACGCTGTTTTCCAACCAACGCGATCCAGAGAACAAGTACATAACTGCTTATAAAGGGGTACAGATGTTCAAGTCAAATATGCAAGGGATCGCTGACTCGATGAGTTATAACTTCTCAGACTCAACCATTTACATGTATCAAGACCCGGTGATTTGGTCAAATGACAGCCAAATAACTGCCGATTCCATCGATATTGAAATTGTGAATGACAAAGTGCATAAAATGAATTTGGCTATCAAATCGTTCGTAATCTCACAAGACAGTTCGAAAAACTTCAATCAAGTTTCAGGAAAGGCCATGGAAGTATTTTTCAAAGATGGATTCGTAAGTAAAACCGATGTTAATGGCAATGGAGAGAGTATATACTACGTTGTTGACAACCTAGGAGCCACCTCCATGAATAAACTCAAATGCTCATCCATGACACTTTTCTTTGAAGAGAATGTCGTTGAGGAGATAAGGACCTACAGAGAAGTTGATGGTCAAGTGATTCCTGATTTTGAAATCAAACCAACCGATAAAATACTAAGAGGCTTTAATTGGCGTTTTGCGGAAAAACCAAAGCTCAGGGAGATTGCCAGACACCTGAGATATGACCGTTAAAAAGGGTTAAACGCTTATTATTGATCTAAAAACTAATTTTCTTTGATCATCGATTGTCAACTTCCAGAGATTGGAATTCTGCTGATATACTGGTAACTTTGCACGCTTATGAAAAAAGCCCCCATTTTATTGACTTTATGCTCATTGATATTGGTGCTCTCGAGTTGTACTACACAGTTAGCAAAACTAGAGAGATCCAATGAGTATGGTGAGTTGTTTAATGGTGCCGTTGCTTTTTATGAAAAAGGGCAATATAGTAAGGCAAAAGTGCTTTTTGAAAGAATCCAACCTTTCTATCGCGGATCTGAATACTCAGAGAAAATCAGATATTACTGGGCCTACTGCGAGTATTATAGCGGTTTATATCAACTGGCGGCTTATCAATTTGGTGTTTTCTACGGAACATATGGTAGAAGCCCTTTGGCAGAGGAAGCTCAATTTATGGAGGCCTATTCACTGTACTTAGATTCTCCCGGTCCTGACCTAGAACAAAGTAGTTCTGAAAGTGCTGTAGTAGCAATGCAGACCTTTCTCAACCGTTATCCGGCATCTCAATACTATCAAGAAGCCAATGACATCATTGATGAACTTCAGGTTAGATTTGAAACCAAGGCTTATCAAACCGCTAAGCTGTATTATCGACTTAGCACTGGACTTTCGTTCAGAAATTACCTAGAGGCAGCATTAACAACATTTCAATCGTTCAAATCTGATTACCCAGATTCCAAGTACAATGAGGAACTCATGTTCTTAAGTGTTGAGACAAGTTTCAAATTGGCTGACAATAGTATTTTGTCCTTGAAACAGGAACGATTTGATAGAACATTAGATTTATATAAAGACTTTATAGAGAGGTTTCCAGTAAGTGAATACTCAGATAGAGCAAAGGACTATTTTGAAAGGTCCACGAACGAATTAAGTAAACTGAAAACAAATTAATTATGGCAGCAAGTCCATCAATCATTACAAGAGATTCTGATAAGATTGCAGAACCAACTGGTAACATTTATCAGTCTGTGGCAATCATCTCTAAGAGAGCGAAGCAAATTGCAAGCACCATGAAAGAAGAATTGAATGGTAAACTCGCAGAATTTGCTTCTACCGTTGATAACCTTGAGGAAATCTTCGAAAACAGAGAGCAAATTGAAATCTCTAAATTCTACGAAAGAATGCCAAAGCCTACAGCAATGGCCGTTGAAGAATTCATAAACGGTGAAATCTATCATAGATTTAAAGAAGCTGAAGAGGCTGAAGACGAAGCAAACAGCTAATCTTTCATGTTGAAAGGAAAGAAAATATTAGTCGGAGTTACCGGCAGCATAGCAGCCTATAAGGCTGCTTTTTTGGTTCGACTATTGGTCAAAGCGGAAGCTGAAGTCAAGGTCATTATGACCGATGCTGCAAAGGATTTTATTACTCCGCTTACGCTTTCCACCCTTTCAAAAAATCCGACCTTCTCCAAGTTTACTGATGGAGATCAGGGAGAATGGAACAACCATGTTGATCTTGGCCTTTGGGCCGATGCCATGCTCATAGCACCTGCTAGCGCCAACACCATAGGTAAAATGGCCAATGGCTTGTGCGACAATCTATTACTGGCAACCTATTTGTCTGCTCGGTGTCCCGTCTTTTTTGCCCCGGCTATGGACCTCGACATGTATCAGCATCCTTCTGTTGTGAACAACATTGAAAAACTAAAGTCCTTTGGCAATCAGATCATTGAAGCTCAACATGGAGAATTGGCGAGTGGCTTGATCGGCACAGGTCGAATGGCAGAACCGGAAGATCTTGTCGAAGCTTTAGAGGGCCATTTCTCGTCTGACAAACCACTGGCAGGTAAAAAAGTACTAATCACAGCAGGACCTACCTATGAAGCCATTGATCCCGTCAGGTTCATTGGCAATTATTCAACAGGTAAAATGGGATACGCTATTGCTAAGGCTGCCGCAGACGCAGGAGCTGAAGTAAATCTTATCTCTGGCCCTACGCATCTGGAGATTGATGAGCCTAACGTAAAAAAGGTGGCGGTTCGATCTGGCAAAGAAATGTACCAGGCTTGTGACGTGCTATTTTCAGAGACTGACATTTCAATTTTTGCTGCCGCTGTGGCCGATTACGCCCCAGATACCGTAGCTGATCAAAAAATCAAAAAGCAAGGACAAAGCATGTCGGTTGAGTTATCAAAAACCATTGATATTGCAAAGACACTCGGCCAAAAGAAGACTGACGATCAACTGAATGTAGGTTTTGCCTTAGAAACCAACAATGAGCTGGATAATGCTAAAGAAAAAATTAAGTCGAAAAACTTTGACCTTATCGTTCTAAACTCCCTTCAAGATGCTGGAGCAGGCTTCGGTCACAATACCAACAAAATTTCAATTATTGACAAAGCCAATAATATTGAGCACTTTGAGTTAAAGACTAAAACAGAAGTCGCAAAAGACATTGTCAATGCCATCGTTAAGCAAGTTAGCTAGCTTCCTTTTTTTACTCTTTCTTCTTTCCCCGATCAAATCGATCGGTCAAGAACTAGACTTCACGGTCAGTATCAACGCAGATGTTGTGCAAACCACTGAAAGAGGGATTTTCGATGAAATGAGAACTGCTTTCCAACGCTTCCTCAATGATACCAAATGGGGTGACGATCGATTTCGAAATACTGAAAAAATCAAAGGCAACCTCCTGCTTACTATTCAAGACCAACCCAGCATTGGCCGCTTTACTGCCAATGCCCAAATACAACTTATAAGACCTATTTATGGCACTTCATATGAGACTGTGCTTTTAAATTTTGCCGATAGAGATTGGGATTTCCAATTCACTACTTCCCAGCCTCTACAGTTCAATGAGAACAACTTCAGTAGCAATATAACCTCTCTTCTTGCCTACTATGCCTACATTGCATTAGGGTTGGACTATGACTCTTTTAGCCCATTGGGTGGAACACAATTTTATGACAAAGCACTATTGATTGTAAATAATGCCCAAAATTCAGGATCTACTGGCTGGGGCCAATTTCAAAACAGGCGAAACCGTTACTGGTTAATAGAAAATTTGCGAATAAACAATCAGTACGAGCCAATAAGAAGGGCCATTTACAAATATCATTTGCGTGCATTAGATAAATTTCAACGAACACCAGATGATAGTAGGGCTATTATTCTAGAGTCGCTGAAAGAAATTCAGAATGTGAACAGAATTCTTCCTAATTCCATTCTAATTATAGCCTTCCTCGATGCCAAGAATGATGAGATCATTAATCTCTTTTCTAAAGGGCAAATGGATGTAAGAAGAAATGTCTATAACGAACTCTTAAAACTGGATCCAACCCGCAGGTCCAAGTATCAGAAAATCGTACAGAATTAGTATTGTACTTGGCTATCTGAATTGATACTTTTGTTCAATGCTCACGAGCCTATCCATAGAAAACTATGCCCTTATCAAACACCTGCAAATCAGTCCTGATGAGGGACTGAATATCGTTACAGGCGAAACAGGTGCTGGTAAATCTATTATGCTTGGAGCTTTGGGGCTGTTATTGGGTAACCGGGCCGATACCAAAGTCCTTTTAGACCAGAATAGAAAATGTGTAATAGAGGGGGTTTTTGACATTTCTGCCTATGCATTAGCGTCTCTCTTTGAAGAATTTGATGTCGATTTTGACCAAGAATGTATTGTCCGAAGAGAAATTAGTGCCACAGGTAAGTCCCGAGCCTTTGTCAATGATGGTGTCACTAATCTTGATTTTTTAAAGCAATTGGGAATCAAGCTCATGGATGTGCACTCACAACACGAAACACTTCGACTTGCCCACAATCACTATCAATTAGAAATCATCGATACGGTCGCCTCAACTTCAGTCCTTCTGAGAGGTGTTCAAGACGCATTCAAAGCTTATCAGGAGAAACATAGAATTTATCAGAGCCTTATTACTGAAGGAGATCAAATCAGAAAAGAATCTGACTATAACCAGTTTCTTTTCGAGGAGTTGGACAGTGCTCAATTAGACATCGAAGAACAAGAACTTCTGGAAGAGGAATTAAACAAGCTCGAAAACGCTGAGGAAATCAAAACCAAGCTCAATGGAGCGTTGAGCATATCTGATCGTTCTGAGATTAATTTGTCTAATATGATGCAGGAGCTAAAAACACTCCTCAATCAGATTAGCCAGTTTAGTCCAAAGTATGCCAGTCTACTGGAGAGAATTGAGAGTACAAGGATAGAACTTAAAGATATTATTGGCGAGTTAGAGACCGAAGAGGAGAACGTGATCTACGACCCAAGCCGAGCAGACGAAGTTCAAGAACGACTCAATCTGATTTATAAACTTCAGCAAAAGCACCAAGTCGCCTCTATTGAGGAGTTGCTATCCATTTATGATGAACTGGGCGACAAGGTCCTCAAAGTAGAAAACCTGGATGAGGCTATTGAAGAGGCCCATAAAGCCGAACAGGAAGCTTATGAAAATGCCTTAAAGCTTGCACAAAAACTTTCTGAAAAGCGGCAATCAGTGTTTGACGGCTTTGGCCAGCAAGTTGTCAGTCTCCTGTCAGAACTGGGTATGCCCAATGCCACCATCTCTATGGATCATTCAAGGACTCAACTAAATGCCAATGGTATAGATCAAATTGACATTCTCTTTTCTGCCAACAAGGGAGTTGCGCCTCAGGCACTGAAACAAGCAGCCTCCGGTGGAGAATTCTCGCGACTCATGTTCTCTATTAAGTACATCTTGGCCAAGAAGACTGCCCTTCCTACGATTGTATTTGACGAAATTGATACAGGTATATCAGGTGAAATTGCAATCAAAATGGCTCAAATGATGCTTGAAATGGCCAAGAGTCACCAGGTCATTACCATTACTCACCTGCCTCAAATCGCTGCGAAAGGCCAATCGCATTACTTTGTATACAAAGACGAAAGCTCAGTGATAACAACCAGTCAAATCAAGAAATTGACTGAGCAAGAGCGACTCAACGAAATCGCAGAAATGATAGGCGGAAAAAAGGCCTCTGCCAACGCATTGGATTCCGCCAAAGAACTTATGAAAGGATAGCCTCTCTCCCCCATGGTAACCATTGGCCCATTACATAGGCAATCGAGCAGCAAGGAACGAGCCTTACAGAAACACTAATTCGTCAAGCTCAATTTTTAAATTCTAATCCCTATTTTTACGACCGAAATTAAGACGAACAAACTATGTCACACAATCTACTTAAAGGAAAAAGAGGAATTATTTTTGGCGCTTTGGACGAGCGTTCTATCGCATGGAAAGTAGCTCAAGTTGCAAAGGCAGAAGGTGCTACATTCACCCTAACCAACGCACCGATTGCAATGCGTATGGGAGCGATCAATCAGTTAGCTGAAGAATGTGGAGCTGAGATAATTCCGGCCGATGCTACTTCAGTAGAAGACCTTGAAAACCTATTTACTAAATCGATGGAGATCTTGGGAGGCAAAATAGATTTCGTTCTTCACTCTATCGGAATGAGTCCTAATGTTCGCAAAGGCAGGGCATATGGTGATTTGAACTACGATTGGCTACAAAAGACTTTAGACGTTTCTGCAATATCATTTCATAAAGTAATGCAGACTGCAGAAAAACTCGATGCAATGAATGAATGGGGTTCAATAATGGCTCTTTCTTACATAGCTGCTCAAAGAACCTTCCCTGACTACTCTGACATGGCCCATGCCAAATCTATGTTAGAATCAATTGCAAGAAGTTATGGTGAGAGATTTGGGAGGTTGAAAAATGTGAGGGTCAATACCATCTCTCAGTCTCCGACTATGACAACTGCCGGAACAGGAGTTGGTGGTTTTGATGTATTCTTTGACTATGCAGATAAAATGTCACCACTAGGCAATGCAAGTGCAGAAGACTGTGCTAACTATACAATCATGTTCTTCTCAGACTTTACCCGTATGGTAACTATGCAAAACCTTATGCACGATGGTGGTTTCTCTTCATCAGGAATTACCGATGCCCTAATCGACCAATTGAAAAAAGATTAATATAGCCAAGCGCCATGCTTAGAATAGAAGCCGAAATTGTTACTTCAACTAAGCATGGCGCTTTATATAAATGATTACCTTCCCAAATGCCAAGATCAATTTAGGCCTGCAAATCACGGGCAGACTACCGAATGGTTATCACACGATCAATACCGGCATTTACCCAATTCCACTACATGATGTACTTGAGGCAATTCCCTCTAAAAAAACCTCCTTTACATCAAGTGGCATTCAAATTCCAGGCAACCCTAAAGAGAACCTTATACTAAAGGCCTACAAACTACTCAAAAAAGACTACCAGCTTCCTGAGCTAGACATTCACCTACTCAAGACCATTCCTATGGGAGCTGGACTTGGCGGAGGATCATCTGACGCTTCTGCTATGCTCACTATGTTAAATGAGGAGCTTCAGCTCTTTCTCGATGAGGCTATTCTTGAAGAATACGCGGCTCAATTAGGAAGTGACTGTCCCTTTTTCATTCAGAACCAACCTGCCCTTGCAACTGGTACAGGAACTGACACTGATGATCTCCAGCTGGACTTAAGTGGTTATCACCTCTTAGTAATTAATCCGGGCATTCATATTTCCACAAAAGCTGCTTATGCCGGCACAAGTCCTCGCGCTCCAGAGATTGACTTAAAAGAAACATTAGAGTCAAAGGACTTTGAGCTTTGGCAACGGTCTTTGACCAACGATTTCGAAACTTCTGTTTTTAATCAGTATCCAGAATTAGTGGGCATCAAAGCTAGAATGTACGAATTAGGGGCTTTATATGCAGCTATGAGTGGGTCAGGTTCAACACTATTTGGTATATTTAGTAGACCGGCTGACACAACTGACTTTGAGGAGACTGCATACTTTACTAAAGCTATGCCTTTATAGGCTTTCCTTTTGGGGTGTAACATTACTCCTGACCATTACTTCATTATCCGCACAAAAGACCATCTCTATTTACGATACCCAGGTAGGTCAACGCGTACTGGTATATGCAGACAATCCTGACCCTTTTCCCTATACACTAAGATTAAAAATAGATTCCAGAGGGCTTCGCCTTGATAAACCACTACCAGAATTTATAGTGCTACCGGGCAATGAAAAACGTTTCATCATCGCCACCTTCCATTTGCAACAGAACATCCCATGGAAAGTAAATTATGAGTTTCAGTATATGGAAGGAGATGGTAATGCTGTCCATAATGACGACTATGTGTATCAACTTCCATTTAAAAAAGGGAAGCAATACCTGATGTCGCAAGGGTATAATGGTCCCTCTACACATCGCGGTATCAACGCCCTTGACTTTACAATGCCAGAGGGGGAAATCATTCTGGCAGCCAGAAATGGGACTGTCGTTAAGATAAAAGAAGACTCGGATCATGGCTGTCCCTCAAGAAAATGTATGTCAGACGGAAACTACATCCGTATTTTGCATGATGATGGGACTATGGCCGAGTATCACCATCTACAATTAAATGGTGCAATCGTCAAGGTGGGAGATGTGGTCGAACAAGGTCAAGAAATAGGCAAATGTGGAGATACTGGTTATACTACTGGATCACACCTACACTTTATTGTTTTTAAAACGGATGGGACTCGTCAAATTTCATTTAAAACAAAGTTCAAATATCAACCAGGTAAGATTGGGTATTTGAGACAGGGTATGATGTACTCAGCCTTCTAGATGACTAGCCTATCGATTTCTTTCCTTGGCTTTTTCTTTGATACCTTCTAATCAAAGGGTAGGAAAAGACTGCTGCCATAATTATCAAAGTGCCCAAATAGAACCCCTGACTCATTTCCTCGCTTTCTCCGTAAATCAACAAGGCCATCAGAATACCGTAAACAGGTTCCATATTAATAGCCAAGTTCACAGCGAAGGCTGATATGCGCTTCATAAGTTCAACAGAAGCTGAGAATGCATAAACAGTGCATACTACGGATAATAGGACAATAAGTCCCCAATCCTCGAAACCAGCAGGCACGGCATAAGTTGCTGCCTCACCCAAAAGGTAAACTTTATAGAAGGGTATAAAGACTATGGTAAAGAGACATGCCGCCATCATCTCATATAGGGTAATCCCGTACTGGGAATATTTTTTGGCAAAACCTGCATTCAATACGGAAAAAGTGGCAGAAAGCATGGCAGATGAGATAGCCAGTGATAAGCCTAACACATTATCGACCTCAAAGCTGAAAACCACATAAAGTCCACCAATTACAACTAAACCTAAAAACACCTCAATAGCATTCACCGCCCTCTTGGTGAAAATGGGTTCTATTAAGCTTGTCCAGAAGGTAGTCGTGGCCATTCCGGCCAAGCAAACCGAAACGGTTGAAATTCTTGCTGATTCAAAAAACAAAAACCAATGTGCCGCAATGACCAGACCTGTAAGAGCGAACTGAATCAGTACCTTGGCAGGAAAGCGTATTGGATCTTTTTTAAGATACATATAGATCGCCACTACCATGGCGGCCAAGCCTGTGCGATACATGACTACATCAGCAGTAGAGATTGTCAGTTCCTTTCCGATAATGGCGGTAAACCCCCACAGAAACACTATAAAGTGAAGCTTCGCAAAATCTTTAAAAGTGGTTGTCATTATTTGGGCACAAAGCGATATAATAGGGCGCCTAATATAGAGAATACTATGTTGGGCAACCATATAGCGAGTATTGGGTTCATTGAACCTGTTTCTGCATTACTCTTTGCCGCAATGAAAAGCAATATATATATAAAGGCTATAAAGAAGCCTAAGGCGATCTGAAAGCCCACTCCTCCCCTTGTCTTTCTGGAGGATAGAATCACACCAATGAAGGTCAATATGATGGCTGTAAAGGGCGACATGTACCTAACCAGTTTTTCAATTTCATAGATGGCGATGTTATCGGCACCCTTCATTTTTAACTCGTTGATATAGTCACTAAGTTCATTAATCGTCAAGGTCTGCTCGAAACTCTTAGTATTGCCAAAATCCGCAGGAGTCATATTGATTTGAATGACTGTGTCTTTTACATTTTCGTATTTGTAGATTTCCTTTGGTCCGTCAAACTCACGTAAACTCCAATCCTTCAACTTCCACCCCATCTGAAGTGTATCCCATGTAGCATCTCTGGCAGTTAACTTCCAAAGCACTTGTTTATCCTGAATTTCTTCTAGTGTAAAGCGAAAACCAATATCCCTGCGATTGTCATAAGAAGCTACATAAACATACTTTGTCGGTGATACTTTAAAGTGCACATCCCGATCGCTGAAATTAAACTCCTTGTCGAAGTATTTAATCTCGAAGGCCACTCTAAACTTATTAGCATCAGGTATAATCCAACCTGTAAAGACAAAGCTCACCAGAGCAATAATCAATGAACCAATAAAAAACGGCTTGAGCATTCTGGGGTAGCTCACTCCTCCGCTTAGAATCGCAATAATCTCTGTGTGACTTGCCAGTTTAGAAGTCACAAAAACGGTCGCAATAAACACCGTAATTGGAGTAATCAGATTAGCAATATAGGGAGCGTATGATAGAAAATACTGGAGTATGAGGCTTGCTGGAACGTTATTTTTGATAAAACTCTCATTTCTTTCTGAGAACGTTATGATCAGAACTATGGCCACTAGAATAGCGACCACAAAAACGAAAGTGGTTAGGAATTTTTTGAGGATATATCGGTCTAATATCCTCATCATAATCTTGTCACCAGTTTTTTAACCATGACGTTCTTCCAATCAATAAACGTGCCTGCCTGAATATGTTTTCTAGCTTCTTTAACCAACCAAAGATAAAAAGTCAAATTATGGATGCTGGCGATTTGCGCAGCTAGAATTTCCTTACTGTGAGTCAAGTGTCTCAAATATGCTTTTGTGTAGAAACTGTCTACATAGCCCTCAAGGTTAGGATCGACAGGTGAAAAATCATCTTTCCATTTCTCATTTCTTATGTTAATGATTCCCTCAGAGGTAAACAGCAATCCATGACGTGCATTCCTGGTTGGCATAACACAATCAAACATATCCACACCCAATGCTATACACTCCAGAATATTTTCAGGGGTGCCTACTCCCATCAAGTATCTGGGCTTATCTTTTGGCAGGATATCACAAACTACTTCAGTTTGCTCATAGAGCATCTCATGAGGTTCGCCAACAGATAAACCTCCAATTGCATTGCCCTCTCTACCAAAAGAGGCTACCGTCTCAGCTGATTTCTGTCGTAAGTCCTTATAAGTACTCCCCTGTACAATCGGAAATAAGGTTTGACTGTAACCATATTTTCCTTCTGTTTGGTCAAAGCGATCGCAGCACCGCTTCAACCATCTATGGGTCATTTCCATAGAGTTTCTTGCGTAACCATACTCACAAGGGTAAGGCGTGCACTCGTCAAAAGCCATGATGATGTCAGCACCGATCGTTCTTTGAATATCGATGGCATATTCAGGAGAAAATGTATGTTTGGAGCCGTCAATATGTGATTTAAAGGTGACGCCCTCTTCTTTAATCTTTCTTGTATTAGCCAGCGAATACACCTGATAACCACCAGAATCGGTTAGCAAGGGTCGATCCCAACCATTGAACTTATGCAGCCCACCTGCCTTCTCTATAATTTCCAATCCAGGCCGAAGGTATAAATGATAGGTATTACCCAGAATGATTTCAGCTTTTACGTCTTCTTTAAGTTCTCTCTGATGCACAGCCTTCACTGTTCCGGCAGTACCGACAGGCATGAATATAGGTGTCTCTATTTTACCATGATCGGTAGTTATAGTTCCTATTCTGGCTTTTGAGCCCTTATCTAGTACTTCTAACTTAAAGTCCATTCTCACATTTTGACGGCACAAAAATAGCAGTATTGGTCAATTCTTGTTTCTTTGAAACTTATTCTTTCCCCAATGACGGAGATCATACTGATCCTTTTTTTAGCCTGCGTGTTAGTGCAGATCCTATTTCATCAGCTGGTATTTGGAAAGCTCTTAAAGAAGAAAGACACTCAGATCAAATATTCCCACATACCGAGTGTATCGATAATCATAGCAGCAAGAAATGAATCCGAAAATCTTGCTAAGCTCATTGACGTTCTATGCAATCAAGACCACCCTGATATGGAGGTTATCATTGTAAATGATAGATCAACAGACAATTCAGAGGTGATTATAGAAACCTCTATCACCAATAAAACCAATTTTAAGCATATCAGGATCAATCACCTTCCCAAAGGATGGACTGGTAAAAAGTATGCATTATATCAGGGTATTCAGATGGCAAAAAATGAAATATTACTTTTCACCGATGCCGATTGCCTGCCTAAGTCATCGCGATGGGCTACGATCATGGCTGGAGCCTTTAATGAAACAACAGCCATTGTGCTAGGCTTTTCACCTTATCAAAAAACAGCCAGTTTCTTGAACAGCTTTATTCAATTTGAAACATTGTTAACCGGCCTGCAGTACTTAGGCCTATCGGCAATCGGCAGGCCCTATATGGGAGTAGGTCGTAATTGGGCAATTAGAAGAAACTTTTATGACTTGGGGTATTTAGCTTCCATGGCCCATATCATCGGAGGCGATGATGATCTGATGATTAATCATATTGCCACTAAAACCAACACGATAAACATTACGCTGCCATCCAGTCAAACCATTTCAAAACCCAAACACTCTTGGCGTGAATATTTCAAGCAAAAAATCCGTCACTTATCCGTTGGTGTACACTATCGTAAAAAAGACAAAACGCTTTTAGGAGTTTTTACGTTAAGCTTTTTGTTCGGATGGATTTTCTTTTTCTCGTTGTTGGTAAGTGCAATTAACCCTTATTTTATTTTGGCAGCTTTTGGTCTAAGGAGCTTGTCATTTTATAGTATATTTGCCCGCATTGGTCAAAAATTCGGTTCCCCTATTACTTTTTGGGCACTTCCTGTTTTAGATCTTTGTTATAGTATTTACTATCCTGTTGTGAGCCTCCGAGCATTATCAACAAAAACTATTAAATGGAAGTAGGTAAACAGTTTTCTGATAAGGCACTTCAAGATTTTCGCCTGATAGACTCTGCCGTAGGTGGGCAGGATCAGCAAGCATATGCTGACCTAATGCAACGGTACAAAAAGCCCGTCTATCATATGATACTGAAAATGGTCAGAAATGTCGATGATGCGGAAGACCTGACCATTGAGGCTTTTGCGAAAGCCTTTAAAAACCTCCATAAGTTTAAGAAAGACTTCACTTTCAGTACTTGGCTCTTCAGAATTGCCACAAACAATACGATTGACTTTATTAGAAAGAAAAGGTTGGACACTATGAGCCTTGACACCTCTTTCAAAGATGATAATGGAGATTCTGTGACGATTGATGTTGCCGACAGAAATCTTAACCCGCAAGAAGAAGCCATTAAAAGTCAGAAAATCGAACTCGTTCGGTTGTTCGTAACAAAACTGCCGGCCAAATACCAGCGACTCGTTAAACTAAGGTACTTCGATGAACTTAGTTATGATGAGATTGCCAAAGAATTGGAGGCGCCTTTAGGTACAGTCAAAGCACAGCTTCACAGAGCTCGTGAATTGATGTATGACTTGGTCAAGAGTAAAAAAGACCATATCTAGCGCTTAATTTAGTGCTAATCTTCTTCAATAAATCATTGCCATATCAATGGATATTCTCCTCAAGTACTTTCCAGACCTTACAGAGGAACAAAAGGACCAATTTGCTCGATTGCAGTCTTTATATGCCGATTGGAACAACAAGATCAATGTAATTTCCAGAAAGGATATTGAAAATATTTATGAACGCCATGTACTGCATTCCTTAGGAATTGCTAAAGCCATCAGCTTTAAGAAGGGCACTACACTTCTGGATGTTGGTACTGGTGGTGGCTTTCCCGGGATACCATTGGCCATTCTTTTTCCAGAAAGTGACTTTCATTTGGTTGACTCAATAGGTAAGAAAATCAAAGTGGTGAATGCTGTTAGTGAAAGCCTTGGATTGACCAATGTCAAAGGTGATCATGCCCGTGCTGAACAAATCAAAGATGAGTATGATTTTGTTATCAGTCGTGCTGTCACCCGCCTAGTTCGTTTTTATCCATGGATTAGGAAAAACTTCAAATCGAGATCTAGGCATAAATTGAAGAATGGCCTCCTATATTTGAAAGGAGGAGATTTACAGGAAGAACTTCAAGAATCGAGGCTAAAAAAAATAGCCACCCATAAGTTGAGTGACTATTTTGAAGAAGAGTTCTTCGAAACCAAAAAGGTAATCTACCTTCCTGCTCAGTAATCTTCCTCGGGTTTCTTCGCGGTAAAGACCAGAATACAATAAATCCCCAAAGCGGTTCCTACAGGAAAATTAATAAGGCTCACTACTCCATAAACAAGTGACGGAATATTGGCCCACTTCTGACCACTCACCAGAGCTATTCCTAATATCAATCTTGGAATAAAGAAAAGAATTGTCAAGCCCCAAAAGATTGAATTGATGATATCGAAAACAAAGAATACATCCGGGTCTCCTCCTGATTCTTCTATGGCGCGATCCATAAAAAAATCCATGAATGCATCAAAGAATGTCAATGAAAGAAGCCATAAAGCACTAAAAACAATAAATGATATACCGATGACCTTTTTGTGGACTGGGTCTTGAAGATTCATAGTCATTAAAATTTGTGAGCTTCAAGATAAAAAAAAGCCCTGACTAGCAGGGCCTTTTCATCAGCAGTACAAACCGCTTACTCAAATCTTAATGACTCTATAGGATCAAGCCTGGCTGCTCTTTTGGCCGGAATATAGCCAGAAACCACTCCAACAATCACACAAACCACAAGTCCGACCGTAATCCATAACCAAGGAATAACAAACGCACCTCCCAGGAAATTGGCGATGACATTACCTACAATAATTCCTAGTACCGCACCAACAATGCCTCCCATTTGACATATCACCACAGCCTCTATTAGAAACTGTTGAAGAATTCTCTTTGGTGTAGCTCCTAAAGCTTTTCTAACTCCGATTTCACGGGTTCTTTCGGTAACCGTTACCATCATAATGTTCATAAGACCAATGGCAGCGCCTAAAAGAGTAACAGCTCCAATGCTGAAACCTGCCCATCGCATACCATTTGTAATATCATCAAGTGCCTCTGTCACGGAGTCACTCCGCTCTAGTTCAAAAGAGTCTTCCTCTCCTATTTTATCCCCCCTAATCTTACGCATGAAGCCTGTTGCTTCACCCATGGCATAATCAATGTTCTCAGGGTTAGCTATCATTGTTGTAATGCTATATCGCATACGCCCGCTTCTATCTAAGCGTTTTGCATTTAATAATGGTATGATGATGTTTCTGTCTTCTTCAGTGTCACCACCAAAGCCGCCTTTCTCCTCAAGCACACCAATTACACGGTAGTTATTGCCGTAAAACTTGATGGTCTTATTTATTGGATCTTCATTCTCTTCAAAGAGCTTCTTGACAACCTCAGTACCAAGAATACAGACATAGTTTCCGTACTGCGTTTCGAGTGAAGAGAAGTTTCTTCCTTTCTCTATTTCAATTCCCTTGATAACAAAGTAGTTCTCATCGCCTCCGGTTATGGTCACGTTAGGGTTGGTCTTCTTTTCTTCATACTTGACTTCGGCAATACCACTGGCTCGGGTAAAAACTGTAGTTGTGGATGGGTAATCAAAATCATTTTTGAATCGCATGGCATCATCAAACTTGATGGGCTCAAAAGATCTGGATTTTCTTCCGTTCCTGTTGCCACGGGCAAACTTTGAATTGACATCAAAACTGTTTGCTCCCAAATTGGACAAACTGGCATCAATTTCACTTTTAATACCATCCACTGCGGTAAGCATACCCACAAGTGACGTAATCCCAATTGCGATAATGAGGCCCGTTAAAACGGTCCTCAGGATGTTGGACCTAATTGAACTTATGCCTTCGCTAATATTTTGTCCTAAATTCATTGGCTATTTTGAGTTTTAGCTCGTTACAAATGTACCTGACCACTGGTCAGATTTTAGCAACTAATATGTAAATTAAACGATTCCACACTTAAACGGTTTAAAATCCTGTTCATGATGAAGAGAATTCTTTCCCTTGTCCTTTTGGCTACCATTACAAGCTTTGGTTACTCGAATAAGATCCTCGTTCCTATGGATCAATCTCAAACCAATCATATGAAAGCCTATGGCGTAGCCTATTGGGTTTTAAGTCAAGACGAACCAATTGACTGGATGTTAAATTTCAGAGGTGGAAGTTTTTTACTCCCTGCCAGAACAGGAATTCAGAATGAACTTATTATTAGAGGTGTCTCATATGAAATGATCTCTGATGCAGATGCGGCCAGATACGAGCGGGAGCTATCATCACCTTCGACTAACATGGATATGATGCGGCTGGAAAAAGTTCCAAAAATTGCCGTTTACTCTCCAAAGAGTAAGATGCCCTGGGACGATGCCGTGACACTTGCACTCACCTATGCAGAGATACCCTATGATGTTGTCTACGATGATGAGCTCATGGCTGATGAACTAACAACCTACGATTGGCTTCACCTACACCATGAAGATTTCACAGGACAATACGGAAAGTTCTACGCTTCTTTTAAAAACTACAGTTGGTATATACAGCAACAAAAAGATTATGAGGCCATGGCCAAAAAACACGGTTTCAGAAAGGTATCTCAACTAAAACTGGCCATAGCACAAAAAATTCAAGCTTTTGTAGCTGGTGGGGGATTTCTTTTTGCCATGTGTTCAGCTACTGATAGCTTTGACATAGCCTTGGCTGCAGCTGGAACAGATTTTATTGAGGCCATGTACGATGGTGACCCTGCTGACCCATCTGCTGAATCTAACTTTGACTTTTCCCAAACCCTAGCTTTCGAGAATTTCAAGATCAAGAAAGATCCCATGGAATACGAATTCTCCAATATCGACAACACAGATGCTAGAAGAATAAGGTCTTTAAATGAGAGGAATGATTATTTCAAACTATTCCAATTCTCGGCAAAGTGGGACCCGATTCCTACAATGCTAACTCAGAACCACATCAACCTGGTAAAGGGCTTTTATGGTCAAACCACCTCATTCAAAAAGTTTACTGTAAAGCCAGATGTAGTGATTATGGGCGAAACTACCGCAGCTGATGAGGCCAAATACATACATGGTGTATATGGCAAAGGTTTTTGGACTTTCTATGGAGGGCATGATCCTGAGGACTACAGACATCAGGTAGGCGAAGAACCCACTGACTTGAATCTCTACCCCAATTCACCAGGTTACAGGCTCATTCTCAACAACATTCTATTCCCTGCAGCAAAAAAGAAAAAAAGAAAGACTTAGTGCATCCGATCTCCTCTCACTTCCAATGACTGGAGAATTTTCGCTTCTTCCAATAAAAACTCTTTCCAACGTTCTCGGACGTAGTCTTCGGGCATATATTCTTTGGCGAGGCTAATAAAGTTTTTGTAGTGCCCTGCTTCAGAGACCATAAGTTCATAGTAGAACTTTTGAAGTTCCTCATCGGCTATTTCCTCATGTAATAGTTTGAATCGTTCACAGCTTCTCGCTTCTATTAGGGCATTCATCAGTAGTTTTTCGACCAACTGTGCTTCACGACTTCCTCCTTTCTTCAAAATACCTGAGAGTCTAATAACATACTCGTCTTTGCGCATCTTGCCTAAAACCATCCCCCTCTTCTTTAAATGTTCGATTACCCTCTCGAAGTGACTCCATTCTTCAGCCACTACCGGTGTCATCATTTCCACAAGTGCTTCTTTTTCAGGATATTGAACAATTAAAGAGATACAAGACGATGCTGCCTTTTGTTCACAATAGGCATGATCCACCAATATATCTTCTATGTTCATTTGGGCAATATTGACCCAACGAGGGTCTGTTGGAAGTTGCAATCCCAACATGTTATTCTTGAACTCAGTCTCCATAATGCAAAAGTACTCTTAGTCTCCTAAATCGGAAGTGTTGAATATTCTGAATCTAAAAATCCATTCTTTTTTGATAATCCTGATATAAACTTCATTTTTGCAAATACATCAACAACTCAAATAAAAGCATGAAAAGACATATTCTACTAGCGGTATTGCTTATTGCTGCAGTTACGGTTAAGGCTCAGGATGCTGACTCAGTAACCATTGAAAAAAAGGGTTCTTGGGGAGTGAATTTTGCCAATGTTGGTCTTTCCAACTGGGCCGGTGGTGGAGAGAATTCTCTGGCCATTGGAACCGTCTTCAATACTTCTCTGATAAGAACTAAAAGAAACGGGACTTGGAAAAATCAAATTGACTTCGCACTCGGTGGAGCAAAAGTCGGTGAACAGGACTTCCGAAAAACTGATGACAACATTATTCTCCTATCCCAGTACAGCAAGTCAATTAGAGAAAATCTTTCATGGAGTTTGACAGGGATTTTGAGAACGCAACTACTTGTGGGAAATACCTTCGAAGATGATCCAGTCAATGTTGGTGAAGAAATTGTAACGAAGATTTCAAATTTCATGGCACCAGGATATCTATCGATCAACCTGGGTATTGATCATCAGATCGGGAAGCACTTGAGTATCTCGTTCGCGCCTGCTGCTGGAAAATTCACCTTTGTTTCCGATGATGACCTTGCTGCCGTGGGCGCGTATGGTGTAGATCCTGGAGAAAACGTAAGGGCTGAATTCGGTACCAACTTATTGGCCAGTTTAAGTCTGCCAATAATGGAAAACATAACATTTACCAGTACAGCAAACTTCTTTACACCTTATTCAGATACTTTCGGAACCATTGATGTAAACTGGGAAACGCTTTTGGTAATGAAAGTAAACAAGTGGTTTAATGCCACATTTGGTACTCAGATGATCTATGATGCAGACATCTTCTTTGAGCAAGAAAATGGTCCTCCAACAAGAGAACTACAGTTCAAACACGTATTGAACTTCGGTGCAAATTTTGCACTCTTTACGTCAAACTAATCGTAAAAAGACCATCTTACACCCATATCAAGTGTTTGACGAGTGCCGGTGAACAACGGACTTATAAAGTAACCGTCACTCGTTAGACCTTGGTTGAAATGGGCCGATTTCAAGAAGAACAGAAAGGTCTTCACTTTAAAATTCAAGAACAGGTCTATTTTAGCGAAACCATCCTGCTCAAAACTGTTCTGAAGATAAAACTGCTGAGAATTCGGGTCATAAGCCTGTCCAAAATAAGCACTTCTAAAATGTACATCCATTCCGGTTTGTATGATCATCTTCCCATCAAACAACACATTTTTATATGCGATCTGAGCTAGTGCCATGGTCTCAGGAATTCTGAAAGTACTGGACGCTCCCCCACTCACATTGTTATAATATACCGAACTACTCCAATGCCATTTATCGGATATTCTCCAATCTAGATGAAAGCCGGGAGCTAATAGTATTAAATCTTCTGAGGCTTGGGCAGCCAGTCTATTTTCATCGAAATAGGTATAGTTAGAAATCCTATTGAACCTCACAAATGGCCGAAAACTGACCCTTCCTGATTTCAATTTAATTGTACCTTGAAGGTTATCCGAAATCTGATTATTAAAAGTATTTGTCCATTGCCTCTGCTCACCTTCAAAACGTTCGGCTAAAAACGAGGGTTTGTTATTAATGCGGCTATAGGTAGCATCAAAAAAGTCACTTGTGAATTTTCCCTCAGCATAATAGTTTCCACCTGTGAGCAGTTCACCAGAAGCCGTTAGAAATACCTTAGGCGTAATTTGCTGCCTAAATGTTCCACCCAAATAATGCTCTGTTTCGTTGACTTTATTCGCAATTTGAGCCACATCATAGGTTAGCAGGCGATTTTTATAAAACAGGGTATAGGAGAATTTCTTAGTCCTCCCTTTAAGGCCTACTTCATTCAAGAGTTCTCTGAAAGTAGTTCTCTGTGCTATAGTTCCGGAAGTCTCTCCGCCAACGGACTCATAAAGGAGAGAATCAGAGCCGCTGTTAAGCGTATATACGTCATTATACCTTGTGATTTGCTCCAAATAATTAAAAGTATGATAGACCTGAAAAATAGAATCTAAGTCGTATTGCTGATAAATATGAAAACCTCCGCGTTTGTCTTTGCTAAAGGCATCATCAAGGATAACATTGGCATCCTGATAGTCAAAGAAGGTGGCCTCAGGATTTGAGGTATCTAAGCTCGGGTCAATGATTCCGCCCTGCTCGGTTACTTCATGATCCAACTGTGTCATATTAAATAACAAAAGATACTTTGGTAATCGCTTTGGACGTAAGAAGCCGAAGATGTTCCAATCATTATTCTTCACCTGCCGATCACCACGTGTTAAAAACGCAAGCTGTTTGTCGGACCTAATGCTATTAAAGTTGAACCCAATATTAAACTGAACGCTATCATTCAGGGTGAAAGTAACATCCGTTACGGCTCTGCCCCCACCGCCAAAAGCTGCAAAAACATCGGTATAAGGAGATCGCGTATCATAGTACCTGATTTGGTCAGGACTTGTATAGAAGTGATCGTAAGCCGAATAGCCTGAAGTTCTGCCAATTGTCTTCGAGGGTTCAAAGAAAAGCGACCTTCTGGCCGTTCCAATATTGCCTAGGTTTTGGATCAGATAGTCACTTCTTTCTAAATCCGTAAAACGGTGTAAGTTGTCAGGGATGGTATCTGGGGTAATAAACTGAATGTTATTAAACTTGAAGTTTTCCTCAAATGTAAAGCGCGTGGTATGTGCACCATAGTTGCCCGTTTTCTTTTGGCGTTCCTCTCTGGCCTTACTACGTGCCTCCAAAAGCGAATCTGTTTGAGCGTTACTAAAAGAACTCAAGTCGTTCACTTGTGCCAAAGCCCATGAACCAAAACTGACTAAACCAACTAATAATAGAATTCCTTTACGCACGGCCAAAAATACAAATTCAGTTTACCTTTCCCTTATCGAATTACCTTCATTAATCCTGATAAAAAATCATCCTCACGATCTAGCTTAAACTCAATAGGCAAGTAAAACAAATCGATCTTTTGAAACAGAGGATGCGATTTGAAAGGCAAAAGTCGTACCATATCTTTCTCTGTTGTTACCAATGCCTTTGTTTCAATTTTTTCAAGCGCCTTCAACATATCATCCAGATCCCCAGATCTAAAATTATAGTGATCAGCATACTCCAGATGCTTCAAAACTCTGTGTGAGTTTGACAAGTGGTCGGCAATAGGCTGTGCTTTAGCAACACCCGTAAGTAGCGCTATCTCCTGAGGTAGCTTAGCATTTCCAAAAACAGGCGCAACCTGCTGATAGGCGATTTGTGAAAAGTAAACTGGAGCTGATTTATTGTAGACGCTGACCGCTGAAACTACTTGAGCTTTTTGCTGTTCACTTAAATTTGGACATTTGGTTATTATGATGGCATCCGCTCTGCGGGCGCCAGAACGAGGCTCTCTCAGATTGCCAGTAGGCAGAACAAAGTCTTTATAAAAAGGATGGTGGTAATCAGAAAGCAAGATGTTGTAATCGCGAGCTACTTTTCTGTGTTGGTAAGCATCATCAAGCAGAAATATTTCAATGTCCTCCTTTTCCATTAAGATAGAAGGAATGGCTAGAATTCTCTCCTCACATACAGACACGGCCACTTCCTTTCCAAATTTCCGATAGAATTGTAATGGCTCATCACCTATGCTCTTTGCATCGTCAGCATCATTGGCCAGCCTGAAACCTTTGGTACGTCTTCCGTACCCCCTACTGACAGTGGCCAACTTATATGGCTCCTTTAATTTACTAATCAAAAACTCGATCATCGGAGTTTTTCCCGTTCCTCCAGTAGACAAGTTTCCAACAGAGATAATCACTCTATCAAACTCAGTCTGCGTACGTTGACCATTATCAAACTGACGGTTTCTGGCCAACATAAGCCAACCGTAGATTATCGAAAAAGGAAAGAATAAAGCTCTGATGAATTTCATTCAACTCAGCTGATTATCTTTAGTGATTTAAAGGCTGCAAATAAAGTCAAATATGACGAAAATAAAGGATATCATCTCTGTACTTGAAAGCATAGCTCCACGGGGATATCAGGAAAGCTATGATAATTCTGGGCTAATTACGGGTGCGTTGAATACTGAAGTAAGTGGCGTACTCGTCACACTGGATTGCATTGAGTCTATTGTTGAAGAGGCGATTCAAAAAAAATGTAATCTTATTGTCGCGCATCACCCCATCGTATTCAAGGGGCTGAAGCAGTTGAATGGTAAAAATTATGTTGAGAGAACTATTATAAAGGCAATTAAGAATGACATCGCCATCTATGCTATACACACCAACCTGGACAATGTTTACAACGGTGTGAATGCAAAAATTGCAGAGAAGCTCGCCCTTGAAAATGTCAGAGTCTTAGCACCTAAGGCAGACACACTCTTGAAACTTGAGGTTTTTGTTCCAGCAGAATCTACTGACAAGCTCTTAGAAGCCCTACACCAAGCTGGTGCAGGAAATGTTGGAAACTACAGTCACTGTAGCTTTAAGATGGCTGGAACTGGCACTTTTAAACCCACTGATTTAGCTAAGCCCATTATTGGTGAGCCTGGTAAACAGGAAACTGTAATGGAAGACCGAATCGAACTGATCTTCCCGACAGTACTCAAGCACAGGGTGATTAGTGCCATGTATTCTGCTCATCCATATGAAGAAGTAGCTCACTTCATTCAGGCCATTGAAAACACAAACCAGCAGGTAGGAGCAGGTATGATTGGAGAATTACCCGAATCAAAAACCCCTGAGGAGTTCCTCTCCTACCTCAAGGAAAAGATGTCGTTAAGCGTGGTTAGACATACTTCTTTTGATGGAGACAAGATCAAAAAGGTCGCACTATGTGGAGGTGCCGGCAGCTTCTTATTGGGTCAGGCCAAAGCACAATTAGCCGATGCTTTTGTAACCGGAGATTTTAAGTATCATGAGTTCTTTGATGGAGAAGGAAAAACCATGATTGCAGACATTGGACACTATGAAAGTGAAGTCTTTACAAAAGACTTGATTGATGGGTTTATCAGAGAAAATTTTGCTAATATTGCAACCTATTTATCAGAGGTGGATACGAATCCCGTAAAGTACTTCTAAAAAAACCGTCAATGGAAAAAACAGTTGCACAGAAATTAGAGGCGTTAAAGAATCTACAATCGATTGACTCTCAGTTAGATGAGATCAAAAAAGTAAGAGGAGCATTACCAGAAGAGGTTGCGGATCTTGAGGATGAGATTGCTGGATATGAAACGAGAGTTGAAAAGTTCAATACTGAACTTGCAGAACTGGAAGGCAATATTTCTGATCACAAGACTCAAATAAAAAATTCTGAAGGTCTCATAAAGAAATATGAGGAGCAGCAAATGAACGTTCGTAACAATCGTGAATACGATGCCATTACGAAGGAGATGGAGTTGCAAAACCTTGAAATTCAGATCTCTGAAAAAAGAATTAAGGAAGCGCATGCCAAGATTGAACTCAAGAAAGAGGAAATCGAAAAGACTCAAGGTGAGTTAGCAGAAAGACAGAAAGATCTTGAGACAAAAAAGTCTGAGCTTGAGGTATTGACAAAAGAGAGTGAAGCAGATGAGAAGAAGCTCTTGGGAGAAAGAGACAAGGCTGCGAAAAATATTGAGGAAAGACTTCTGATCTCCTATACGAAATTGCGTACAAATGCTAGAAATGGTTTAGCCGTTGTTCCTGTTAGTAGAGGAGCTTGTGGCGGTTGTTTCAACGTTGTTCCTCCACAAAGACAGGCTGACATTAGAGACAGCAAAAAGATTACTGTTTGTGAGCACTGTGGAAGAATTTTAGCCGAAGTTACCGATGAGATTGTAACTGAGGAGAAACCAAAAAGAAGCAGAAGAAAGAAAGCATAATCGTTGATGCTTTCAACAAAATACAGGAGATGGATAGGCTTGTTAGTCTATCCATTTTTTATGCTCTTTAATTTTTTGACGGCCAGCGGACAACATTCCGGCCGAGCTCCCCTACTCAATCTTGACTTTGAAGAAACTCGCCTCGCCACTGCAAATTCCAAAGTCCCAATGGACTTGTACTATGCCAACCTGGCGGATATTCTGGAATTGATACTTCTCGAAAGCGATGACCGCTTTGACGAATTAGAAGGCAACGAGAGCATTAGGCTCAAAACGCTCAAAAACTTAGATGAACCTTCTCAATGGTCAGCATTTGTTGAAGCGGAGATAAAACTGCAGTGGGCATTTGTCAAGTTCAAATACGGGAAAGAATGGGACGCTTTCTGGGGACTAAGAAGCGCCTATCGAAAGGCAAAAAGCAATGCCAAAGACCACCTAAACTTTGAACCAAACAAAAGAACACTTGGCGTGCTCAATATGATTTTTGGTAGTGTACCGAGCAAGAACCAATGGCTAATGAACCTGTTTGGCCTGAGAGGCGATATTCTTACAGGCCTCAATCAATTGAAAGCCATTGATACTGATTACCCTGCTTTAGCAATAGAGTCAAAATTGATTCTTGGTATGGCAAGTGCTTATTTATTGGAAGATTTCAGTAGAGCAATTGGTTTTATTGAACAAAGTAAAGCCGGTAACGAGCCGCTGTTTCGCTATGTGAAATCCCTGATCTATTCAAAAGCACACAAGGCAATGGTTTCTCGCGAATTGTTATCCAATAGCCAAAAGCGCTTCCCAATACATGATTATCTCATCGCAGAAACTTACTTTCAAGCGGGTGAATATCAAAAGGCCATTAGCCATTATGAACGCTTTCTCGCTTCATTTTCTGGTAAGTCTTATATCAAGGATACTTACCTTAAACTTAGTATTTCCTATGGATTGAGTGGTGATATAGCAACCTACCAACAGTATTTAGCCAGAAGTCGAAACGAAGGTCATGAGGACTCGGAAATAGACAAAAACGCGGCTAAGGTTGCCAAAACGCTAGATACCCAAAACCCTACCGCACTAAGAATACGGTTCGCTATAGATGGTGGTTTCTATCCAAAAGCTGATAGTCTTATAAAGATTCTTGACGAGAAGAAAAATCTCTCCGAATATGAAAAATTAGAGCTAACCTATCGCAAAGCGCGCCTGAGTCACCTTCAGGGAAAGGATCAGAAAGCTGAAGTCTATTACAAACAGGTGATCGGAAGTGCGGAGCTCATTTCTGAGACTTACTATGGACCCAATTCATTCCTGCAACTCGGTTATTTAAAGAAAGATAGTGGCGAGATAGAAAGTGCCAAAATGTACTTCAGTCAGGTCCTTTCATTCAAAAAGCACCCCTACAAGAGTAGTTTGGATAGTAAAGCTAAGATTGCACTCAAACAGCTAAATCAGAAAGGTGACTGACATCATTATAACGGTCCAGAATGAACATAGAACCGGTAAAGGTCAATTCGTATAAGCAGAGATTTGTATGCTCAAACATGTCCATACACTTTAACGGATAATTGAGCATCACCGCTAACATTACACGCATAGCCCTGCCATGCATACAAATCAGTATAGTTTCTTCTTCCGGTTGATTAAGGATATGATCAAGTGCATTCCGCATCCTTTTTGCCACTTGTTCTGGATTCTCACCTCCATCAATGGCCACATCAGTATGTCCTTCTTGCCATGATTTGATCATGTTCTGATAATAGGCATTACCTTCTTCATCTACTGGCATACCTTCCCGCTCACCCCAGCTAATCTCATTCAAGTCAGCTAGCCTCTCATGTGTTAAAGATTTCTGAATGAAATTAGCTACTGACTGATAAGTTCTCTTGAGTGCCGAGACGTAGACTTTATCAAAAAGCACATGCTGATAAGTATTAAAAAAGGCTTGAGCCTGAGACCTTCCAAGATCGTTGAGATCAGAGTCTATACCACTTCCCTGGACTACCCCAATCTTGTTGTAATCAGTTTGCCCATGTCTTGTCAGGTATATTTTTTTGATCATCAATTTCTCCTATTTTTGCCTTGTCCAGCCGCAAAACTAAAAATTAATCTGAACCTATATGTTTCCAAAAGGCATAAGGCTTGAAGCCATCAACCAGATGTGCCAAAACACGCTCGTTGAACACCTGGGTATTGAGGTCATCGAGTTAGGCGAAGATTACATTGTTGCTAAGATGCCTGTGGATCACCGGACCCATCAGCCCATGGGACTTCTACACGGAGGGGCATCAGTTGTACTAGCTGAAACAATTGGAAGTATTGCTGCCAGTCTTACAATAAACCAAAAGCTACAACACTGTGTTGGCCTGGAAGTGAATGCCAATCATGTGAAAGGTGTAAGAAACGGGTTCGTGTTTGGAAGAACAAAAGCTATTCACATGGGTAAAAGCACTCAAATATGGGAGATCACAATTACCAATGACCAAGACGAACTGGTTTGTATAAGCAGGCTCACCATGGCAATAATTGATAAAAAGAATTAATGTCCTCTACGCACAAGGATAACATGCTGACATTAAAAATTGAATCCTTTTCTAAAGATGAGGTTCTCAAAGCTGCCATTAATGCTGCTGTTGATTTGAATCTTCCGATTGCCGTTTGGCGCATGCCGCATAAATCGGAAATTCATTTAGTAATGAGCACCAAGGCTCCGCGATCACTTCATCAAATCGATATAGAAGACCTTGGGAGCGGTTTTGTCATTGCACCATTTCACATGGGGCAGTTACCTGCCCATTTCATTGATGCAGATTTTTCATTGTCATTTGACTTTGATGAGGTGATTGTGACACAAAAAGACGATCAAGACACAAACTCAGAAAAAATCGAGCGATTAAAGGCAAGGATTGAGCAACTCCTCGATCAACCTGTCAAAGCAAAATCTTATCACATCAAGCCAGAGGATACCTATGGCTCTAACAATGACTATCATCAACTCATAGAGAAGTCTGTAATGGCGATCAAAGGTGGTGCTTTCGATAAAGTAGTACCGGCAAGAACAAAAGAAATTGAGCTTACAGAAGATTTTCATGCAGTTGACCTTCTTCTTGATTTATGTGACAGCTACGCTAATGCCTTCGTTTCATTCGTTTCACTACCACAAATAGGTACATGGATAGGTGCCACTCCTGAGGTATTGATTGAAAAGAAAAAAGACAGCTTCAAGACTATCGCTTTGGCCGGAACACAGCGATTCGACCCAAACATGCCCATCAGCGATACGAGCTGGACACAAAAGGAAATTGAGGAGCAAGCCATGGTCAGTCGGTACATCATTAACTGTTTTAAAAAAATTCGACTAAGAGAATTTGAAGAAGCAGGGCCAAAAACTGTAAAGGCTGGTAACCTCTTACATCTGAAAACTTCTTACAGTGTAGATACGAGAGAAACGAATTTTCCGGAGCTGGCTACTGTCATGCTCAAATTGTTACACCCTACCTCAGCAGTCGCTGGAATGCCAAAGGAAGAAGCCATGGACTTTTTGAAAACGCATGAAGGAATGGACAGAGAATTCTTTAGCGGTTTTTTAGGGCCAATAAATATGGATAGCCAAACCGACTTATTTGTAAACCTCCGCTGCATGCAGTTGCTGAAAAACAAGGCAAGACTCTATGCGGGTGCCGGTGTCACGGCTGACTCTCAAGCTGAAAAAGAGTATCAAGAGACTGAACTCAAGTTCAAAACGTTACTTAACATCCTCAACAAAAAGGTTTGATCCTTAAACATATCAACGATATCGTTTCGGTTTGTGTTGGTCATGGTGTCCAAACGGCAATTATTTCTCCAGGTTCAAGGTCCGCTCCACTCACGCTTGCCTTCAATGCACATCCGGCAATAGATGTTAGAGTGATTGGTGATGAAAGATCCGCGGCCTTTGTGGCTAACGGAATTGCCCAACAACAACAAAAGCCGGTAGTATTAGTCTGTACCTCAGGTTCGGCTGTACTCAATTATGCACCTGCAATTGCAGAAGCATTTTATCAAGAAATTCCGCTGATTGTGATTTCAGCAGACAGGCCACCAGAGTGGGTCAATCAATACGATGGCCAAACAATTCAACAATCGGGCGTGCTAGACAAACATGTAAAGGCGAGTTATAACTACCCTGTTGATGGAAATCATCCTGACGCTTTTTGGCACGCTAACAGAATATCCAACGAAGCGCTTATAACATCAATGTCTTTTCCCCAAGGGCCTATTCATATCAATGTTCCTCTTCGCGAACCGTTCTACCCATCCAACGGTGAGCAGATAGAGTTCCCAGATACAAGAATCATAGGACATACCAAGGCCGATCTCGAGTTATCTTCAGAGGTGTTTGAGGCCTTGAAATCAGAATGGGATCAACATGAAAATAAAGCCATCATTATTGGTCAATGCGAACCTGACGATGAGTTGTTATCTGCTATTAAGAAATTTTCAGAACAGACAGGAACTGTAGTGATCAATGACATCATAGGCAATCAGCATTTGATACCTAATGTTGTTCAACACCAGGATGCATTTCTTCAACCCTCATCCCAAAGTGTTCTGAAAGAACTCAGCCCTAGTCTTTTACTCACGCTTGGCAAATCCTTGATTTCCAAGAACCTCAAAGTCTTTCTTAGAAACAACCCGCCAAAGGCGCATTGGCACATTCGAAAGTCAAGCCGAATTAATGATGTATTCAAGCATCTGACAAAGTGGATCCAAGCTGACCCCAAAAGCTTCTTTGCTAATTTCAACCCTGTTCCGGGTAATACTTCCTTCATTGAGAAATGGAAGTCAGTGAATGAAACTGCCAGTAATTCGATCTCCAACTTTCTTGCTACCTGTGATTTCGGAGAATTCCAAGCGGTCTCCAAATGTATGGTAGCGCTCCCTGATAATAGTCAACTTCATTTGGCGAACAGTATGGCGGTACGTTATGCCAATTTTATCGGACTTAAAAAGAACATTGAAGTATTCTCAAACAGGGGAACGAGTGGCATAGATGGTAGCAACGGCACAGCAGTCGGTGCAGCGCTGAGCCAAGATAAGCTCGTTACACTAATTACGGGAGACATGGCCTTCTTCTATGATAGGAATGCATTTTGGCATGAATATGATCTATCAAAACTCAGAGTGATTGTATTGAACAATCATGGTGGAGGTATTTTCAGAATGATTAAAGGACCTCAAGATCAGCCAGACTATGAAAAGTTGTTTCAGACCAATCAACAGTTAACAGCTGAAAATACAGCCAAGGATTACAACTTTGGTTATCAGGCTTGTTCGGATTTAAATGGTCTCAACGTAGCGCTGAAGAGTTTCTTTCAGCCAAGTGATAGGCCTAAACTCATAGAGGTCTTTTCTGAGAGTAAGAAGAACACAGATATCTTTAATGAGTTTAAGAAGCTGTTTATATCTTAATTGTTTGATTTAGGTCGATAATCCAAAGGAATCATCTCAGCGATTTTTTCAAAGCCCCAATAACCTGCTGAATAGAAGGACACAGGATTGTAGACATAGCCATTTGGTTCGAACTCGATTGCCTCGTGACCTTCCATAATGGATATCCAAGATTGTTGCGGTTTTTTCTTATTGAGCTTGCTTGCTGAGGCATGCCCTATATTGCGTCTACTCTGAATTTCCTGATATTCCTTTGACTCAAATTCTTTGTCATAGGTGACATAAAGAAGGTTTTCGAATGGAAGGGATTTTGAAATGTTAGTCGATCCTCCCTTAAGGAACTGATAGATATTGGCATCTTTTGGATCGATCACCCGACCAAACCCTGTCACGTCTTTTGCCACCTGTACATAAAAGCCATCCTCTTCGAGCTTGTTCTCATACAGCGATCGGAAGAAGTGAATTGTGGAACCTTCATATGCCTTTTGTCGGTTAGCCTCCCACCTTTTCATCCTTCTGTCACTTCTTGACTTAAGCTCTTCATAGACTGTATAGCCATAGTAACTACTCATATTGGCCTTGTAGTCTACTACAAACTGTTCCAGATAGTATTGAATTTTATAGCCCAGTGCCTTATTCTCAATAATAATGGGCTCAGCAGAAAACGCTTCCAGCACCACATTTTGGTCATCATAAATGAAGTCTATGACTTCCTCGTTCAATATTTTACACTGTCGTGCATTGGCAGACTCACCTAAGAAGATCAACCTGAACTCTCGCATATGCTCTTGCCATCTCGCATCCTTCTTGGCTGTAACCACCACACTGCCAAGACTCTTAGCATCTGGTTCGATTAAAACATCATAAGTGATTACTGATTGGTCACCAAGTTTCAACTGTGCGGCATAGGTTTTATACCCCACAAATTTCACAATGATATCATAAGTACCCTGATCTGAGACAGTCAAACTATATTGTCCCTTATCATCTGTAGCAGTACCATAAGTGGTTTCTGCAAAAAAGACCGTAGCAAAAGGCATAACCTCCCCTGTTGTAGCATCTTTAACGGTTCCTTTTACCGTAAAACGGTCTTGGGCCAAACTCTCAAAACTTACCAATAAGAGAGTTAGCAATATGTATAGTTTTAATCTCATTTCAATTCATTAAACTTGGGCCGTGGAATGTACTATTTCTATCCATAACCACTCATATTCTTTAACTCAATTTTCGGAATTGAGTTTAGAGAAAAACGATCATTGGGCGCTTTCAGCACAAAGTTTTATCAGACAATGGCTTGATAAGCAAAAGTCCTTCTCAATAACCACTTCAGGTTCCACAGGCAGGCCCAAAAGGGTATATCTAACCAGAGAGCAGATGATTGCCAGTGCGCTGGCGACCATTAAAACGCTCGATCTTTCTGAAGGAACAAAAGCACTGGTCTGCATCAATACTTCCTTCATCGGTGGACAGATGATGCTGGTCCGTGGCATCATCGGCAATTGGCAATTGGAATTGATGGAACCGGCAATAGATATTAACCAGTTCTCAACGAATAAGCCCTATGACTTTGCTGCTCTTGTGCCCTTACAAGTGAGTGCGCTACTTAAATCTGAATCTGGTAAAAATTCACTTAACAGGATTAAAAAAGTCATTATTGGAGGTGCTCCTGTTTCGAAAGACCTTACAGAAAAGCTTCAGCAACTCGAATGTGAGTACTTTCATACCTATGGTATGACCGAAACTGTCTCTCACATAGGATTAAAACCATTGAACGGGCCTAATCAGTCAGAATGGTTTAGCATTGTCGGGAATACTGCGGTAAGAACCAACAGCGAAGGTTGTTTGCAAATCAAAGGGGCTGTCACCCAAAATAATTGGATTACGACAAACGATATAGTCGAACTCCAAGCGGATAAATTCAAATGGCTCGGCAGGGCGGATTTAGTGGTGAACAGTGGCGGTATCAAGATCCTCATTGAAGATGCCGAAGAACTGATTAAAGCGCAATTGCCTAATGAATTATCCGGTACCATTGCTTTGTGGAAGGAAGAGCACCAAGACCTTGGAGAAAGTCTGATCGGCATGACAAATGATCAGAAGACGTTCGAATACATTCAAAAGCATAGTGACGCATTGAAAAGAGCGCTACCCAAATACCATTTGCCTAAAACCTGGCGATTGATTTCTTCCTTCCAGTTTACTCCCAGTGGAAAAATTGACCGAGCATCTTCCCTGGCTGTGACAAAGGCTTAAAAACCAGTCAACTGCAAGACATTCACGGCAATACAACTTATCATTTCTACAGAAGAATGATTAAATTAATGAAGCAATCAACCTGCTATGAAAAAGCTCATTCCACTTTGCTTTTCATTATTGTGCCTGGCCCAAGTGGGTATAGGTCAGGAGTTATATCGAGAAGGATTTATTCTCATAAGTCCATTTGACACCACCCATGGACAGGTTAAGTATTACAGTTATAATAAGGCTTCCATTCAATGTGTATTCAGAAATGGCGATACCGGAGAAGAAAAAGTCTATCAACCTGAAGACATATATGGGTATGGTATTGAAGACAAACTGTTATTTAACTCAAAGCAGGTAAGCAATGACAAGACTGTTTTCTTAGAAGTAATTTATGAGGGAACCATGCGCTTATATGGCTATCGCGATAGGTTCAGAAGGAACTACTTCTATTTGGAAAACACGTCAACTGGTGACTTTGAGCCGCTGACCGAAAAAGTGATTGGCAATAAACTGCGCAAACGGGTTTTCAAACCTTATATAGATGTCTTAAAATTAATGCTCGACAAGAGTGATCTGATACTAGACAGAATAGAAAAAACGGCCCTTACCCATAAATCACTCACCAACCTTTTGGTAGAATATGACAGGCGCTACGCTCAATTTAAGGGCAAAGTGTTATTAGGTTCAAAGGAGCAGTGGCCACCAACCACTGGTTTCTATTTAATTCAGGGCAATGCCCAGCAAAAACTTGGAGACTATATCGGTACTGGAAACTCTTACTTGGCAGGTATAGGTGTCAAATTTCAAAAAGAGATTTCCCGTGGTACCAAAAGACTCTACCTCGATCTAGACCTCAACTTGTCTTACGAAGCATTCAACCAAACATATGAAAGAACCGAGGAAGTGACGGATCAGTCCATTGTGACCAATGGGCTGAACTTTGCTTTTATTTCTACTAATACAAACATTCGTGGAGATGTCGATCATGAAACATCCGTAGATTTAAGACGCTTGAATTTAGGGATGCCCATAAACATCAAATATGTTTTCCCTGGTAAAAAATGGCTATTTACAATCAATAGTGGGATTCACCCGCAACATGCCATTACGAAGAGTGGGCAGATTCATGGTGTGCTTCGCCAAGGCCAGAACGTATTAGTCGATGTTACCAGCAAAGAAGAAACGGAAAGGTTCAGAATGGCAGTGAATGTTGGTTTCGGCATCCAGTTGAAGACTCAACGGACTTACTTTATAGACTTTCAGCATTCACCGTCATGGTTTAATCAGGGTATTCTGAAATACAAATACAGTTTTGTAAGAATCGGTCTCTTGTTGGACAAATAGAAAATAGGACTTAGTTCTTCAGCTTGATGATCTCTTTCTGTAGTTCGAGCACAATATTCTTGAGGTCATCAAAATTCAAATCGTCCTCCGTAGACTCGGGAATGTCCATGCTAATAAATGCCTTTGCTTCCCAAATCTCGATGACATCGGAAGCCTCAATCCGATAAGGAGAATAGGCCTTGTTGTCCGATACGAGAAATAATTGTCCATGCTCTTGGGTATAGTCAAACACTCTTTTGTAGACAATCCCCTCTTCTTTGGACAGCACGATGTAACACTTTCCGTTTCTAATATTTGACAAGCCCTCCATATACTCACCAATTACCACTGTTCCAGGCTTAATGGGCAACATAGAGTCCCCGGTAATTTCGAAAGCCCTATAGGTGGCATTTCGAGGTAAGTTTGGCAACTGAAACTTAGGCATCTCCTCCAAATAGTGCGGATCTGCATAACCATTCAGGTAGCCTGCTGAGGCCTTTTGAGGAATCAGGTCGATATATTCTTTGTCGTCCTGATCAACCGTAATCGAAAGCACCTTCATATTGCCATCTGCCTCATTCAATGCTTCAATGGCCTTCAAATCCATTCTAGTCAGGTCCTTAGTCAAAAGATTATCTACAGAAACGCGAAACACTTTAGACATATTTAGAAGATTATTGAGCCTTGGATCAGCTCTACCCTCTTCATAGGCCCCTACAAGCGATCGCTTAATCCCTATACGATCAGCGAAGTCTCCTTGTGTCCATTGATGTTGCTTTCTCAAATGCTTAATATTGCCTGAAATAGTGCTCATAGCTTATCAGTTTGCCTAAAGATAGCAATATTCACTAATATTTTTAGTTAGTTGTTAATATTTTTAGTTTAATTTTGGCATGTAATTGGCTAGAAAAGAGTTGTCAACACTTCAATCATGAGAACAACACTTTTAATCATCGGTCTATTCATTTCCTCTGTGCTTTCGGCACAGAATAATTCTACTATTGGATTTCATCTCCACGGATTCCTTCCTACAGGAGAACTTAAAAAAGATGCCTCTGAGATTTGGGGAGGCGGTTTCGGAATGGAAGCAGCTTTTCAAATCAACGAATCACCCGTTTACCTTGGTGGGCTAATCGACTTTACCAGACATGGTTCTAGAGTGAGAAAAGGTTTTCACAATGCCGATCTGCCAGATGTTCGCTACAGACATCACAATGAAATGGGCCGCTTGCTCTCAGTGGTTAGGTTTAAACCAGAGACAAAAACACGGCTACTCCCCTATGGCGACTTCAATTTTGGTTTTGGTTATGTATATACCAGGGCCAGGGTATTCGATCGAGAATTTGACGAAGTGGTAGATGAGTTTTTCGAATTAGATGACTTCATTTTTACTTATGGCTTCGGTGGTGGCATTGAATATATCATTGACGAATCGATCAGTATTGACTTCCATTTTAGGAATACATACAGTACACGGGGCGATTATCTTACACCCAAAACGATACAATACGATCCTGACCTGGAAAGTTACCAGCTCGATATTCAACACTCCAGATTCAACTCCATTACCTTTGGATTTGGAATCAAATTGCTTCTACGCGAAATGTAGACCGGTTTTACAGCCATTCATAACAACATACTCGCGCTCTTAGAATTTGGATTTTTGCATTCATTTTCTTGGTATACTTTGAAGGTTATATCAATCAAAACCAAGAATCTAATGAATACCTTGAAACTTCAAGATTCCTATTTCAAAAGAATCTCTCTGATTTGTCTATCGATTCTGCTCAGTGCCCCATTGATGTTTGGGCAAAAAGTAGACATGGACTTATTCAAAAATATGAAAGCGCGAAGCATTGGTCCGGCTGCAATGAGTGGACGTATCACTGCGATCGATGTAGTTGAAAGCAACCCGGATGTCATCTTCGCAGGTGCTGCCTCTGGTGGCCTCTGGCGTTCTACAGGTGGCGGACTCGATTGGGAGCCCCTATTCGATGACGAAGCCGTTTTGGGCATCGGTGCCATTGACATTCATCAGCCTAATCCTGATATCATTTGGGTAGGTACTGGTGAAGGAAACCCAAGAAACTCGGTAAGCAGTGGTTACGGAGTTTATAAATCAATCGATGGTGGAGACACCTGGGAGTTGATGGGCCTTGAGAAAACCAGAAACATCCATAGAATTATTATTCACCCAGACGATCCTAATACGGTACTTGTAGGTGCGATTGGTTCTCCTTGGGGAGAGCATGATGAAAGAGGTGTTTATAAAACTACTGATGGTGGTAAAACTTGGAATCAAGTGTTATTCACAAACAACCTCTCTGGAGTTTCAGACATGGTGGCTGACCCAAGCAATCCTGATAAAATCTTTGTTTCCATGTGGGAACACAAAAGATGGCCATGGACATTTAAGTCTGGTGGTAAAGGCTCTGGTATTTACATGACCCTTGATGGTGGTGATACCTGGAAAAATATTAGTGGCAAAGGTGGTTTACCAAAAGGTGAGTATGGTCGTATTGGTTTGGCCATTGCGCATGGTAACACAGACTACGTATATGCTTTGATTGAAAACAAAGCTAACGGTCTCTGGAGATCAACTGACGGTGGTAAGACTTGGGAAAGAAGAGCTGAATCTTCTAAGCAACCTAACATGGGTAACCGACCGTTCTACTACTCTTCAATTTATGTAGATACCAAAAACGAAAACAGACTTTATAGCCTCTACTCAATGGTTTCTCGATCCGAGGATGGAGGTAAGTCTTGGGAAGTAATCATCCCTTACTCTGGTGTTCACCCAGATCACCATGCATGGTGGATTCACCCAGATGATCCAACTTATATGGTAGACGGTAATGACGGTGGATTAAACATCACTCGGGACATGGGTAAAACCTGGAGGTTCACTGAGAAGATCCCAGTAGGACAGTTCTACCACATCAACGTGGACAATGACATGCCTTATAATGTTTATGGTGGTATGCAAGACAACGGTTCTTGGGTAGGTCCTGCCTACGTTTTCAACTTCGCAGGCATCAGAAACCATGACTGGCAAGAGCTAAGCTTCGGAGACGGATTTGACGTGGCTCCTATTCCTGGTGATTCTCGCTACGGCTACACCATGTCTCAGCAAGGTAATGTGTCGAGATACGATAGAGTTTCAGGTTACAACAAAACGGTAAGACCAACTTCGCCTGATACTTCAATCAATTTGAGGTTTAACTGGAATGCTCCTGTGGCAATCGATCCGCATAACCCGAATGGCGTTTATTACGGATCACAACACTTACATTATAGTGCGAATCGTGGAGATGACTGGGAAGTACTTTCTCCAGACTTGTCAACCAACGATCCTGAAAAGCAAAAGCAAAATGCAAGTGGTGGAATGACCATCGATGCAACTGGTGCTGAAAACCATACCACTACCCTAGCCATTGCGCCAAGTCCAGTAGACAGAAATGTGATTTGGGTAGGTACCGATGATGGAAATGTACAGGTGACGCAAGACAGAGGTGAAAACTGGACGAATACCGCAGCCAACCTTCCTGGTTTGCCCGCGGGTAGCTGGATTCCTCAAATTGTTGCTTCTAGGTATAATGCTGGAGAAGCATTTGTTATTGCTAACGATTACAGAAGAAACAACTGGTCAGCTTACGCTTACCACACCATGGATTATGGTCAAACTTGGACCAGAATTGTAGACGACAGCGATGTATTTGGTTATACACTTTCTATCCTTCAAGACCCAATTGAGCCTAACTTGATTTTCTTGGGAACTGAGAATGGCCTATATGTGAGTTTTGATAAAGCACAGAACTGGAATAAGTGGACACACGGATATCCTTCTGCTTCTACCATGGACCTGGCGCTTCAGGAAAGAGAGCATGACTTGGCCATTGGTACTTTCGGTAGAGCTTTCTACATCTTGGATGATATTCGTCCGCTGAGAGAGTTTGCTAAGAGAGGTGCTGAAAATGCGATGAAAGAAGACATCATTGTCTTTGACGTAGCGGATGCCTACATGATGACTTACAGACAACCAGCGGGTATGAGATTCCCTGCAAGTGGTGGACCATTTGAAGGACAAAACAAGTTTGTGACTTCTGCACGAATCAAGTACTATGTGAGAAATGATAAGGCCAAAGAAGCTCCAAAGGAAGAAACTAAGAGCAAGCGTAGAAGAGGAAAAAAGGAAGAAGCTACTGAAGAGGCTGCTCCTAAAAAACTTCCTTCTAAAATCAAGATGACAGTATTGAGCATGGCTGGTGATACGATCAGAACTGGTTCTGGTACTGTCAAAAAAGGTCAGATCAATACTTTGAACTGGGATTTGAGAAGAAGAAATCCATTCCCAATTACGAGGTCTGGTAATGTTCAATTCGGTGGAAGATTCGGAGGCCCGCAAGGTGGCGGTGGAAGAAACCGTGAGCAAGCCGCAGGTGCTACCCTACCGGGTGACTATAAAATCCACATTGATTATAACGGTCAGAAAATAGAGAAGACGGTAAAAGTGCACCACGACCCTCGCATTGAAGTGAACATGTCTGATCTAAGAGCTAAGCAGCAGTTCGAAGATGAAGTTTTAGAAATGAGCCAGAAATGGGCGGCCGTTACTGGAAGAGTTAGAGATGCTCAAAGTGTAGTTTCTAAAGTAGAAGCTCAGATGAAAAACGCTGACAAGGATGCTGTAAAAGACTTGAAGAAAGCCATCAAGGAAATGAACAAGCATTTCGATGAAGCTAAGAAAGTTACTATCGGCCTTCCGAGAGATAGAGCACAGAATGCTCCTCGCGTCAACTATCCAAATGCAGGACAGTGGGTTGGACAGGCAAGAAGATATGCGAGTTCAAGACTTACAGCTCCAGGTACTAACGAGAGAGGTTTATTGGAAAATGCTGAGAAGATGATGAACGAGGCGATCGCCATTGTCAATGAGTTCTTTGAAAATGAGTGGCCTAAATTCAAAGCTGCGTATGAAGCGACTGATATGAGCTTCTTCAAAGATTTTGATGATTCGATAAAGAATTAATTCAGACTAGTCAATAAAAAAGAGGTCGCCATATGGCGGCCTTTTTTGTTTGAAAGAGCCTGTTATAGCTGTTAAAATCAACAGCTACAATTGTTTTAGGTTTTATTAAAAGATATATTAGTTAAATAACTGAGTGATTTAATTATATAATCTACTCTTTATACTCGGCTGGCATTGTAACGATTAGCTCATTAAACAATGCACAGATGAAAAGAATCTCACTCCTGATTATCTCATTGATGATCATAGCTTTCAGTTGCGAAAAGCGGGAAGACACTACTCCTCTATTGCTTGAAGAATACAATCAGCAATCAGCATTCTTAGCCTATGACGGCAATGACTCCCGTGTTAAGAAAATGATTGAGGAGTATGCAGAGCTCGATCGCTCAGAAGAACTCACTGCAATACTGATAGAACGTTATGGTATGCCCAATTGGGAGCTATCTAAAGGAAGTGTATTCAATCAAAAAACACAAAGAAATCAAAGGGCGGGAAATAGTGAAACTGAGTCATCTCAGCAATACAAAAGGGATGTACTTGTGCCTTTAACCAAAGATGGCGAGGGTAAAACTTTGGCGATTTTAGGTTGGTCTCAACTCCCCTCTGGAGAGAGTGTCTTTCGCATCTTTGATAGACAAGTATATGAGGACTTATCATTTGGTCAACAAATGGAATATCAACCCTTGATAATAAACGGCCATTTCCTACTGTTTGACAATATCGAATATGAAACCAATGAGATAAATGTTAACAACTTCACCATTAAATTCCCCAACAACAATGCGGATGGATGCGAACCCGGTGACCCTGATTGCTACTGTCAGGAATTACGAATTTATACTGGCGATAATGACCTTGTAGGTACCTATATTATAGACTGCTATGATATGTCAGTAGTTGTTGTGGCTTATCGAGACGACAACAACGGTAGCAATGATTATGGACATCAGTCTACCAGTAATGGTTTCCCCTCATTCTCAGATGCCTACTTTACTAACAACATGTTTTATGGACCTGGCGGAGGCGGAAGCTCAACAGATTACTCTCATGACCCAGAGAGTCTTTTTGACAACCCTGACCAACCAATAGATAATTTGTACAACTATTTAAGAAGTGGACCAGATAGCCAAAACAGGGTTGATGTTGTCAGATATCTTTTTAGCCTTTCTAATGAATTCGTCAAATTCGATGACACACGAGAACTCGCTTATTCCTTAAATGAAGTTGCTCGAGAAACAGAGCTAACGGACCCAGAGCTTCATCAACTTGCCCTAAGAGGTCGAGACATCTTTAATCGCGTTGAAAATAAAAATTTCAACATCGATCTTCTAACTACTACTGAGGAATTACATGTAGCCACGGACGCGGCCTTTATTGATCTATATCCTGAGGTAAAGCAGGAGTTAATTGGAGGGGCAATACCGACCACAAACTGGGAAGGTTTATGGGAAGTATTTAAGCCAATGCTTGCTGAAATATTAATC
>Ga0207422_1001250_pt1 | contig 54304 bp, 45 predicted proteins | sample MarCyaLeptolynsp_FD_187757 | JGI IMG/M metagenome (GOLD analysis project Ga0207422, IMG submission 187757) | Marine cyanobacterial communities from Panama - species 1 Leptolyngbya sp. (SPAdes) | ecosystem: Environmental > Aquatic > Marine > Unclassified | place: Panama: Panama City | collected... | reverse complement strand
ACTGGCCGCGGAAGAACCAAACCACCGCGCCTTCGGCACCGCGTTTCCACAGGCTAAACAAACGCGAATGGGCCAAGCTACAAAGGGCGTTTCGCCATCGCGACGCGGCACTTGGTTAACGGCGTTGGGTGCCATGCCGACCCAATCGAATCAATGTAACACGGTTATGCGCAGCTAGCTTTGCACGCAATTCCCTAAAACACCAACAAATTTAAAGGTCGGCATGCCCGAGGCGCGCGAACAAGATCAATTTAGATACATGTCTATATTGTTACGCAGTTCGCAATTGCGAAAGACCCATGTCTGAGTGCCTGCGTTGCCATGGTGGGAAGCATGCCGGCCTTTAAATTGGTCTTGCGTTCGAGTGGTCCGGTTGTAAGTGACCTTTCATTTGACGTACAAGCTCACTGCGGTTGGGTCGGGATGGAGCCAGTGATATCGATGCAACGATTCGCGACCCCACGTTGGAGTACCAACATGGGGCACCCATGCTAACTGAACGGAATGTACAGAAAGAAAGCCCGGCGTTACTCGGTAACGCCGGGCTTCAATTGACTTAACAATGCAACTCACGCTTCAACACATGTGTCTCTAATGGCCGCTCGTCTTCTCGATGATCAAACGGTCATCGACCTCGCGCGACGGGCGCGGATTGGTGGGGCGGGTCTCTTCCGCTGCGTCGGCGAGATCGCCGCTGGGTAGCGGGGCGTCTTTGCTGAGCAGGTAAAACAAGTGGCCTTCGCTGTACGTCCAGCCGGCTTTCTTACCGGCTTCTTCACCGACGCCCATGTAGATGTCGCAGCGACCCGGCGCGCGGATGGCCGCGCCACGGTCTTGGTCTAGCACAAAACTGCGGAACGAGCTGCGCCGCTGCTCGCCGTTGGGCGCGTTTGTGTCAACGAAGGCCAAGGCACCGCGCGGGAAGATGTCTTTATCTGTCGCTACCGAAAACTCGGAGGTTACCGGCTGGCCCAAGCAACCGAACGGTCCGCCGCCGACATCTTTAAAGAAGATGTAGCGCTTGTTGGCAAATAGATATTTGTCCATATCTTCGGGATGGTCCTTGAAGAACTTGATCATCGTCGCCAGCGAAAGCTTGTGCTTATCGATGTGGCCATCGGAGACGAGCATGTGGCCAATCGGCGTATAGTCGTGTCCATTGTTGCCGGCGTAACCGATTTCATATAGCTCGCCGTCGGGCAGCCGAATAAAGCCGGAACCTTGCACGGATAGCACGTAGGCTTCGAAGCGATCTTCGAGCCAAACGAGTTCGGACCCGACGAGCCCCGTGTCGCCTTCGATGTCTTTGCGTTCTTTCCATGGGCCGCCGATGACTTCGCCGTACTTATCCTTCTCGATGCCCTTCGGCAGCTTATAGAGCGGGAACTTGAAGCGGTCGGTGCGCTCGCGACTGCCTTCGAAGATCGGCGAGTAATAGCCGGTGAACAGCACGGTGCCGTCGTCATCGCAACCGACGGAGCGATAGATATCAAAGTTGCGCGCGACCAGATCGTTGAGTTTCTCAGGCGTGTCGGATTGATCGAGGATATCGAGGAACTTTTCCAACGACGCGACGACGCGATCGTGGGTAATGGGCCCGAGCGGGTAGAACTGTTTGCTCGTCGGCGTTTTCAAATAGGCCAGACTGTGGGCGACGGATTTCCGCAAACCGAGACGTTTGGCGCGATACCACGCATCGCCGAAATCGGGATAGTCTTCAGCATCGACCTTTTCGAGTGCGAATCCACCTGGCGGCAGGGGGCGGTTATAATCTTTTTCAATTTTTGCCACGGGCACCGGCTCGACGGGTTTTTGGCAGGCCAGCGCAGCAAGGGCGGCGGGAATGACGAGGGCGAGGCAGACACGGGTGGGCATATGTAAGCTCCTTTCAGGGCAGTATTTAGCAAACTGGGTGGGCGCGCGAAACGATTCACCCCACTTTTGGGGAGAATCAACCGCTTTTTCTATATCGTCAGGGCGGATCGGATTGGCCAAGGCCGAGCGCGGGGCAAGATTGACGCGGAATGACCGGAATTCCTACGCTTAAATAGGTTACCGGCCACGCAGATCAGCAATTTACGGTTGGTGGCATGCAATTTGCGGCGTAACTAGCGGAATGCGCCGTCTGGTGTCCATTGTTGTGGTCGCCAGTGTTTGACGAGGCATGATGATGGCAGAAAACACACGAAATCCGGTTTTGGACTGGTCCGACGAGCACGTACGGTATCCGAATCACTACGCGTGGTTTGTGTTGGCGTCGTCGCTCGACATTCTCATGACCATGATCGTGCTGGAGCTGGGCGGTCGCGAGGCGAACCCGCTGGCGGAGCGCGTGATTTCGGCGTTCGGTATGCACGGCGTGTTGGTGTTCAAGTTCGCGATGATGGGGCTGGTGATTTTCTTGTGCGAAATCATCGGTCGGCAGCGCGACCTATGGGGACGACGCGTTGCGAGCTTCGCCATCATCGTTCCAGCGTTTGGGGCACTGATGGGATATACTCTCATCACGCGGGCGATGGGTTTATAACCCGTCGCCGCGGCCGATAAGCGGGGGAGGTTCCGCAAATTGCGCGGCAGTTTGCAGAAGCTTGACGGTACTCCTAACCGAATCGAATAGTTTGCTTACGACCCTATTCCGCGCGGCTGTGCCGCGGCGGCTTGCCGACCTCGCCCGTTGTTTTGTGGAGCCATTGTGTTGCATTCAATCAAGCGACGTTTTTCTCTCGCGCTGTTAACGCTCTGCACCGTCATCATGTTGCCCGTGATGGCCGGCATGATGTGCGATCCCGGCAATATGTTCACCGTCGGGCCAAGTATTAACTTGGGCGAAGATAGCGGCAGCGGCGACGCAGACTTCACCGGCGCGGCGGGAACGGGTTTCAACTCGGCGACGCGTTTGACGATTCCCGATGATGAGATGTTCGTCGTGAGCGGCACGTTGACCGACGCCGCCGTGTTCGACATCGGTCCGGTTGCGCCGGGTGATCGCGTACGCGTTACCGTTGAAGCGGCCCAAAACAGCACGCTCGACCCGGTCTTGGCGGTATTTGACGAAGATCGCGAATTGTTTTCGACCAACGACGATATCAACCTGGCCGCAGGCAATTTGAACTCGGCGATTGATGAAATTGTGAGCGAGCCGTCGGATCAGTTCTTTGTTGCGATCGCGCGATTTTTTCTCGATAACGGTGGCGGCGCCTATGTCGCGTCGATTCAGATCAACCGTGGCGGCAGTTTTCCGACGCCGCCGGCGCAAACGTTGTTGCTGAACTTTTCGGGCGGTCCAGCCACGATTGTGAACGAGGGCACGTTTAACCTCGACCCGTTTAATGCGGCGGATATCGACGACGCGTACGACGGTGAGACGACGTTTATTCGCGAGAAGATTATCGAAGTGATCGAAGAGAACTTCGCTGGGTTCGGCATCACGATCGTCAGCAGCACCGACAACCCTAGCTTGGAGCCCGGCACGTTTAGCACGTTGCACTTTGGCGCGTTTAGCCCGACGAAGTTCGGTGTTGCGGATCAGGTAGATGTCGGCAACCTCGACCGCTGCGATGACGGCATCATCTTCACCGAGGGCTTCGACAATCCGTTTGCGCTACAACCTTCGCCGACGGGGATTGCGATTGCAATCGGTAATGTGGCGGCGCATGAGGCGGGGCATTTGCTGGGGCTGAACCACGTGGCCGATGTGACGGCGCTGATGGATAACACGGGCAGCGCGAGCACGCTATTGGCCGATCAGAACTTTAAGAGCGCCGTGCTGAGCCCGTCGATTTTTATGTTTGGCAATCAAAATGCGGTGAAGCTTTTGAACCGGGTGATACCGGGGAATTAGCGAGATCGCGATTAGTTAGAAAAGCAAAATGCAAAGTTGAGGGACGCGATGAGAAACGCACCAAATTCTGGAATGCGGTTTTCGATCATTGTGTTTTTGCTTCTTCTGTTGCCTTCGGCGTTTTGTCATTCGCCTACTTCAAATCACGATACAACAGATAGGGGCGCCCAATCGTCTGAGAAGCAAGTCGGCAGCGGCGATCAAATGCCCATGGCAGTTGCCGCCTTATATTATCATTGCCGTGATGATAGTGGACGAATTGACGCAGGCGTTTGGGATGATGGTGAGGTTGTATTGGCAGATTTTGGTCCCCGAGAGTGTGAAGTGACGGTAACGTGTTTTCGTATCTCCGACCAGCAAGTTGCAGAGCTTAAGCGACGGCTAAAGTTTGCAAGACTTCGGTCGATGTTGCACAAGGGTGACCCGTTTGATCCGAGGGCGGGCAACTGGGTGATGCTGAATCACAGCGATAAGCGCGTGTATTGGAAGTGGGATGAAGTTTTCTTACCTTGGCCGGTAGTCGAAGGTCAGTCTTACCGATGTGAAGTTTATATGGATGCTTGGTCTAAAACAGATGCCGCGATCAAGGAATCGATTCGAGACCAGCAGCCGACGCGCGTCTTCAAGGTAAGCAACGAGGAATGGAAGCAGGGATTCGATCCGATCAGGCTCACAAAACCCAACATCTTAATGAAGGACATTGATGATAATCAAAACGAGTGAATCTGGCCTCGACAATGGGCGTAGGTAGACTACACCGCTCCCGCGATTGGATGTGTAATGTCTATACATTCAATGGCCAGGGCATATAGCACCGGTTCATTCGAGGAACTTGACCAGCGTCCCCGCTGGGTAGACAGATCGTCCAAGTGATGTGAACAAATTGAAAGCGCGTTGCCTCAAGATCTAACGTGGCGTGTGCGACTGAAGATCCCCAATTCTGCATTTTACACTTTGCACTACTTCCCCTTCCCCGTCGTCTCATAATTCCGCCGCGCTCGTCGCATCTTGGTGCCGCTTCAACGTCCGCGTTCATCGAGCCGAAAATTGTATATTGAACTCGTCCACATGCCTTCTGGCGGAGAGCGGCGATTGTGATAGCTGAATTGCCAACCAGCCTCGGATACCTTGCGCCCGCGATGGAAGCCCTTCGCGCGCAGGGCGATTTCTGGTCCGACGAATGCGACCCGTCGGCGCTGCAGGAAGCGTTGATGAACCGCATCGACGGTCAGTCGCCGCAGCGCGCGCAGGCGACGCTCGATCACGATCGCGAAACGATTCAGCAATGGTTGGCCGACGTGCAAGACGAAAACTCGCCGGGCCATTACGTGGTCGAGTATCTGGCGATTCCGAATTTGGCGAACTTGCTCTTTAAAGCCGCACGCGGGGAAGACCCGAACGCGCCGGACGATACGGCAACACAGCCATCGCAGGACGGTGCCACTGCGGACGACGGTGATTGCAACGAACACATGCCGCCGATCGTGATGGATACGCCGAACGGTTGGACGCGCATACCCGCCGAAGAAGAACTCTTCATGCGCAACGGCAGCCAGATATTGACGGTCTCGAAAGCGAACCAACATTTGTTTGAACTGTTGCCGGCGCTATGGCGGCAGGCCGGTGAAGATGAAGACGACGAACTCGAAATGACGATCGCGAACGTATCGTTCGGGCCGAGCTGCGGCTTTCGCGGCGTGAATAACCTTGGTTATTGCTACATCCTCCGCGTGATCGGCGGCTTCGTGCAAATCTCGATCGAGAAGAACGACACGAAGGTGGATATCCGCAACGTGGAAGCGGTGTTCGACACGATCCGCGTGGTGGAAGGGTAGGGCGGCGGTTTTCGCGATTCAATTCGCGCGGCGTTTAACATCATAAAATCGCTAGCCACATTTAGCCCCCGGCCAATGGCCGGGGGCTAAGTTTTGCGCGCGGTGAACGCGTTTATGTACGATTTGAATATGTTGATTAATTTGCGCAAGCGCCAGGGCGATGTGGTGCGCTTAATACGGCGCGGCGATGGGTTCGAATTGCATGTCGCTCATGTCAAAAAGCAGTTTGCCATTCTCATGTTCGCATCGATCAACGGGCGATGAGTAAAGCCGCGCATCTTTCAACCATAGTAGGCGAGCGTCGATGACGTCGGCCCAAGCCCAGTGTTGGCCTGCTACGATCTCATCGTTAACAGCGTCGACGAGTTGATAATCCCCATCTTTGGTGCCGAGGTTGGGCGCGGGTTTGTCGCCAAGGTATTTATGGTAGCGCAGCAAATGACCATTGCCGATGGGTTTTTCGAATACTAGATGGTTTGGACGCAGATCGGATTTGGGTTGCGTTTGCTTAAACGACCACGGTGGCGATTTGTAAATCGGATTATGTGTTACGCGGCGGTGAAATGGTCTTGATTTATCATTTGTTTCATCCGCGTTCTGTTGCATCAGGCCGTCCGGTTTCATTCGCTCAGTCGGGTCATGAATGTTCAGTTGATAATGGGTGTCGTCAACGAAGCAGCCGGTGCCGCCTCCGTAGCCGCATTCCCATAAGCCGATGGCCTTTAGATAGGGCGTGCGCGAGATAGCTACCCAGCGTTCCATGCTGTCTTCGCGTTTGAAATCCCATGGGCGGTAACCGAAGTAAATGAAATGTTGACCGTCGAGAGAAAGGTCGCACAGCGAGATACGCGCGTTGATCCATTGGCCGATCGTGAAGGTGTCGTCTTCGAGATTCCAACCGATAGTGCAGGCGTGGTCGCGCGGTCCGTGACGAATGATGAGCGCGAAGGGGGCTTCCTCAGCAATCAGGATATCGAAGCGAGGGGTGTACGGCGTGCTCATGGTTGTAAAATTCTAATCGATACAGGCCGGCAAATTTGGCCCTTCGCCAAAGGCCAGAGGAGGGGGATTTGCGAGCGGCGTTTTGATCTGTGGATATCGCTTGTTTTATCTCGTTTTGCGTCGTCAACGGCAGCATGGTGATAGTAGTGCCGCTCAATACGGCGCGGCAATTGGTTCGAATTGCATGCTATTCAGGTCGGTCAGTTCTAGTTCGTTGATATGGCCGTCGCTATCGACGTTGCCGCGGAAGATTTTTCCGTCGGCGGACCATAGTAGGTGATCATTATGGACGTCAGCCCAACCCCAATTGGGGTATGCGATTTCGTGCACCGAATCTGCGTGCACGATCACGTGTGATTCGTAGTACACGCCTTTGCCCGGCGGATGGTTGACGTCGGCGTGGAAGCGCTTGCGCAAGATCCAATCCGTCGAGATGGGTTTATCGAAGTTATCGATATTGCGAAACCGGCTGGGTTCGTCGCCTTGCCAACCATCGCGGCGCAGGCGAGTGAAGTAGATGCTTGGGCATTCGGACATGCCATGAAAAGCGTATGCGTTGTCGTCGTGGATCAAGCCTGGTGGTGTGCGCAGCGTTTCGTGATCGCGTGCGCCGTTGATGGTGTAGCTGCGATCGTCAGCGAACAGACCGCCGCCGTTCCAGCAGTCACCTTTGGCCCAAAGGCCAAGCGCCTTGAGATACGGCGTTTTCGAAATCGCCGTCCACGAGCCTTTGGTTTCCGATTCCCATTTCCCGTTCATCGCGAAGTAAATCAGGTGGCGACCATCAGGTGAGAGGTCGCAGCGGTATTCGTAAATGCGGCCTTTGAGCCATTGGCCGAGTTGAAAGGTGTCGTCGCGCAGGTTCCAGCCGATGGTGCATACGTGCTTTGAGGGGCCGCGACGGATGATGAGGGCGTAGGGTGCGGCGCGAGCGATGAGGATGTGGACGCGCGCGGGGATTGGTGCGTTCATATTTCGCTTCCGATTTTTCCGCTGCTATAGATTATCCCAATAATCGCGATAATCGGGTTCCTTCTTTTGGTGAAATCCGTTCACCCTTAGTTCCTGCATCGTTACGACACCTTCGGGTTCGCCGTAAGTTAGTACGAATAACCGTCGAATGAGCTTCTTATGAATTTCTCCGCTCTCGACGCAGAGTTTGCCGATATCCTGCAACCATTCGATGACCTCGGTGCCTTGCTCGCCTTGTTCCCTCAGTCTCATCCAAAGTAAACCCGCTTCCAAGTAACCAGAAGTCGGCGACGTAATGGCATGATATGAGCGTATGGTACTTTGCATTAAGTGCTGAAAGCTGATTTTCTCAGTCTCAAGACCCGCCCAGTCGCCAAAACGTATCCGATAACACTCCTCCAGATGCCCCAGCAGGTCTCGATAGTATTCTTCGATATCCCTGTCGAGGTGTCTGCGCGTGGCGGCGATATAGACATCGATGAATCGCTGCCAATCGTAGGTGTCAGCAGATACCTTCGGATAGTCGAGTCCAATGTCTGCGTCATGCTTCGGCCAGCGATCGAAATTGCTGCTTTGGTGTTGGCCTTGAAAATAGGAACACAAAACAGCAACGAGCACCCCTATGCCGATCAGGAAATAATTCAGCACGGGGACCTGGGGTGCAATGAGATGTATGTTGTATATGCATGTTACGACCAGCGACAAACCCATACAGATAAAGAGATATCGCAACTTCCGTTGCCAAGTTCGTTTGGTCCATCCCATCGATACTCTCCATAAAGATATTTTTCCGCAAATCACATTTGTTTGAATCGATACCTACGCGTACCAACGGCGACAAGCTGATACGCGTTGTATATCGTTCTTGTGTTATTTGGTTGCGTGTAAACCCAATTATGCCCGATGGGGAAGTTACCCCACCTTCCCCGCCACGACGCTCAAAATCTCCTGCTCGCGCGTTTCGGCTTGTTGTTCGAGCTTCTTGCCGTCATCCAAATACTTCTGTCGCGCGGCGGCGTCCTTTAAATCCTTTGCGTTGATCTGCACGTTGAGGTACGCGCCTTTGACGGCTGTGCGGGCGCAGAGAGCGGCGACGCCGGCGTCGGAGGCGCTGGCGGACATGCCGATCTCGGCCATGGCTTTGGTCACTTCCATACTTTCCAGCGCGACTTGCATCACGCGCAACGGCGTTTCGATCGCGCCGCGGGTGGCGGCTTGAATCGCGTCGTCGCGGGCGGCCTTTTCTTCGTCGGTGCCTTGCGGTAATCCAAACGCCGCCATGATGTGGTTGAACGCCGCCGTGTCTTCATCGACGAGCTTCAACAACTCATTGTGATACGCTTTGCCGCGCACGGCCCACTCGCTGAATTCTTCCCAACGATCGTCCCAACCGCGCTTATGGCTGGAAAGGTTGGCGACCATGGTGGAGAGGGCGGCACCGAACGCGCCGACGGCGGCAGAGATGGAACCGCCACCGGGGGCGGGGCTCTCGCTGGCCGTCTCTTGGGTAAAGGCCTGCAGCGACATATCAATTAGACGTTTGTCGCTTTTGTTGCGGGCGGCGATGGCGTATTCGATGATCTTTTCGGTGGGGTCAAACTCGGATAGCTCGTCCATGCCCATGCTTTTGACGGCGATCTTGATCAGCTCGGCATCGCTCACGCCCAGGCTGCGCTGTTGCTTTCGCAAAAAGTACGCGCCGGCGTCGAGCATGGCTTGCAAGGGGATAAGACCGACAACTTCGCTGCCAGTGACGCGGATGCCGCGCTCCTGCGCTTTGGTGCAGCATTCGTCGAAGGCAACGTGCACGGGCGTCACGCTGATGTTGGTCAGGTTCATGCTGATCTGGGCGACGCCGTATTCTTCGATGAACCAGCCGATGCCCTTCACGCATTTGAGGCTGCCGGGTTCCCAGACGGGTTCGCCGTTGCCGTCTTTCACGACGGGGCCGGTCAGCGGGTTGCCCTCGCGTTTAATGCGGCCCTTCTCGCGCACGTCAAAGGCGATGGCGTTGGCGCGGCGCGTGCTGGTCGTGTTGAGGTTAACGTTGTAGGCCACGAGAAAATCACGCGCGCCCACGGCCGTCGCACCGGTGCGCGGGTTGAACTTGGCCGGGCCGAAGTCGGGCGCCCATTTGGCGTCTTTGAGTTTGTCGGGCAGGCTTTCGTATTCACCCGCGCGGACCGTGGCGAGGTTGCGGCGCTCGGGTGTGGTGGCGGCGTTTTCGTAGCAATAGATGGTGAGGCCGACTTCTTCGCCGAGACGTTTGGCCAGGATGCGTGCGTGTTCGACGGTTTCTTCCATCGTGATATTGGCGACGGGCACCAGCGGGCAGACGTCCATCATGCCGAAGCGCGGATGCTCGCCGTGATGCCTGGCCATGTCGATCAGCTCGGCGGCTTTGCGACCGGCCCGCACTGCGGCTTCGATCACGGGCGCGGGCGCGCCGACGAAGGTGACCACAGTGCGATTGGTCGCCGCGCCAGGGTCGACGTCGAGCAGCGTCACGCCGTCGACGGCCTCAATGGTGTCGGTGATTTGCTTGATAACGGCCATGTCGCGGCCTTCGGAGAAGTTGGGAACGCATTCGATGAGTTGGGACATGGGGTGATGCTCCTAATGGAGATAGTTTGCGTTGTTTTCTTCTCGGCGCTTTGCGTTAACCCCGAGAGACAGTAGATCTTAACGCAAGCAAATATCAGTATCGAGGGCGCGATTGCTGGATGGTTTAATCTCAGAATTGAATTTGAGCGCTAGAGGCCGAAGTTGTCCCCATCATCTTTGGTCAAATATGGTGCCAACGCCGCTGCAAAGAGACCGCGGGTGTATGGCTTTGCATCCAGATCGGCATTCAGGAACGTCGTGCTTTTGATGAGCGAATGCGTCGCAAGGGGTTTTTCAGAAAAGGTCGAATCCAAATTAAATCGAATAAAGTGTAACACGGGAGTGCTCGATCCGGATTTTGGCAGCAGGCCGAAAACTCTCGAATCAAAGTCAAAGTCGGACACAATGAAGATGGCTGACGGGTTCTGGTCAATGGCATACTCCAGCGCCGGGCCGATATATGTCTTGCCTTCGGGGACCAAATTATCCAGGGTGCTGATGACCGGATTGATTTGCTGCGTATTGGCCGGGACTAATTCAGGCGTCAGTGTACAGAAGTTGCAATCAGAACTGAAGGCCACAACGTTAAATTGTTGGTTAGGCGATAGCGCTCGAATTAGCTGCCTGGTAACGCGTTTCATTTTTGGGAAGCACTCCGACATCGAGCCGGATATATCGATCATGATGGTGACGGAATCGTATTGCGACAAATCACCACGGACGATTTCGGAGACTGGCTCGATATGCAGCGTCTGGTCTTCAGTTGCGAGTTGAATACCTGTATCCGAGGCGGTGTTTAGCTGAAAACCATTTGCAGATGTTATTCTGCCGTCGAGGGCGATACGCGTGCCCTTTTGCCATTTTGATAGTGTTTGAGGTGGGTACTCGTTGAGATTCGGGTGGATTTGTATCTGCCACGATCGCCGATGTAGGCTCGGCGCGCGGGAAAACGTGAGTGAATGCAAGGCTGATCGGATATCGGCAGAAATTTGTTTCTCACCGTTCAACTCAAACTTCATATCGATGACAATCTCTGCGCCTACGTTTCTGATATTGTCAATTTCGCCGACGATTCGAATGGTTTTGCCAAGGATTTGCTTGCTGCCATCGAGTTCAGTGTTAATGCCTTTGGTTTTTGCCAGATCGGTCCGATTGACATAGCCGCTTGCAAAGGAATAAAAGGACCATTCGATATCCTCAAGGGTTGGCTTGGGCGTATCATCGACATATCGATATGCATTCGCCGGAACGTATTTATTTTCTTTGCCAGTAGATCGTGCCGATTGTTGATCGTGCGGATGCGAACATCCGTTAATTCCGATGATTGCGACGAATAGGAATGACGTTGGATATTTCATTGTTTCCCTGCCCAAGTTAGTAAGATATTTTGAAAGACGCCTTTACAGAGATTGTAAAGCGATTTGTTCGATCATTAAACGATAAAGGCCAATTAAGGCTGGCTGGTTGCTTTCATGCGGCCACAGGCCGCGGCTCTGACGGGTGTTCTCAATTTCTTGACATTTGCTCGAATACGTCTGTCGCTGGTTAATTCTTGATCGTGCGCGCGATGCCATTCACCCCCACGCGATACGCCCACTGATTCACATTCGGCATATCCAGGATCAACACATCCGCCCGATGGCCCACGGCGATCGCGCCGATCTGGTCGGCGCGGTTGAGGGCCGCTGCCGCATTGGATGTGCAAGCGACGAGGGCTTCCAGCGGCGTCATCTTTAGCATCGTGCACGCCATCGACATGATCAGCGGCAACGGTTCGACGGTGCACGAACCGGGGTTGAGGTCGGTGGCGAGGGCGACGGGCAGGCCGGCGTCGATGAGGCGGCGGGCCGGGGCCGTGGGCGAGCCGAGGAAGAACGAGCAACCGGGCAAGACGACGGGGATGGTGCCGCTTTGCTGCAGCGCGGCGATGTCTTCGTCGTTGACGAACTCGAGATGATCGGCGGAGATCGCGCCCAACTCGGCGGCCATCTTGGTCGCGCCGGTGCGTGTGATCTGTTCGCTATGAATCTTGGGTGTGAGACCGGCTTCTTTGCAAGTTGTTAAGAAGCGCCGCGCTTGATCAAGATTGAAGGCACCGCGCTCGCAGAAGACGTCGGCAAATTCGGCGAGACCTTCGTCGACGACGGTCTTGAGAAAGTCGCGATCGAGCATGCGATCGAGATAAGCGTCGGGCTTGCCGTCGAACTCGGGCGGAATGGTGTGCGCGCCGAGATAGGTGCCGATGATTTCGATAGGCAATTCGTCGTTGAGGCGCTTGATGGCGCGCAGCGTATTGAGTTCGTCTTCGTGGGAGAGACCATAGCCGCTCTTGGCTTCTACCGTGGTCACGCCCCATTGCATCATGCGTTCGATGCGTGGCCGCGCTTGCGCGACGAGGTCGTCTTCAGTCGCTTCGCGCAACATGCGCACAGAGTTCTTAATGCCGCCGCCAGCTTCGAGGATTTCGATGTAGCTTGCGCCCTGAATGCGCTGCACGAACTCATTTTCGCGACTGCCGGCGTGTACGACATGGGTGTGGCAATCGATCAAGCCCGGTACGACGGTGCCACCTTCGGCGTCGATGGTTTCGGCGTTGTCGGTGAGTGTGGGGGCGTCGTGTTGTTTGCCGAACCAGGCGATGGTGCCGCTTTCGATGAGCAGCGCGGCGTTGTCGATGATGGGTGGGTGCGAGAATGCGTCGCCGCTAACGGGGCCGGGCGGCACGGCGACGAGTTGAGCGATGTTGGTGATGAATTGGGCGGACATGGAGATAAGGATAGAGCGTTGTGCGCAACGGGAAAAGGGGAGCGGGATACGTTTCTAGCTGCGTGATGATTCACACCTTGCGCGCGTTAATTTAAGCCTTGCGTGCAACACTTAGCCCCCGGCCAATGGCCGGGGGCTAAATAGACGGGGTGATATTCGAATGCTGAGCAACGGATCTTCAACGCCAAAACGCTTATGGATTCTTGACGTGGGATTCTGCGTACGTGGCGTGAAAATTTGAATACAAGGCTGTGAGCATTGACCGGACGGCGGCGTCGAAGCCTAGGCACGTTGGCGTAAATCGCTGGGCGTTATTGCGGCTGATTGTCGGCACTTAAATATCGAGGCTGGCCACGCGTACCCGCGCGATGATATTCCGCCTATCATCAGGGTATGGACGCGTTGCCGCCTCAATCTGTGGAAGCCTTGCTGGAAGCGCTCAATTGCGGGGCGATGTTGATGGATCGTCGCGGCACGATTTTGCGCGCGAATCAACGGCTGATGAGCATGCTCAACATGCCCGATCGATGCGTCACGGGGATGAGCTTTGAGGCGATCTACGACGACGAGGAAGATCGCAAGCGCATTCGCGAGAGGATCGCGCAGTTTACCGAAGCGCGGGAGGGGGAGTTTCACCTGCCTGCTGCCGACGGTCGCGCCGTACCGGTGATATTATCGAGCCGACCGTTGGGTGATGGACCACCGCTGTCGAACTATATGGTCGTGACGGCGATCGATGTTAGTAAGCAGAAGAAAGCCGAAGCGCAGCTCGTAGAAGAGAATAAGACGATTGCCAATCTGAGCGATACGGTTCTCGAACAAGCGCTCGATCTCAAGCATTACAACGAACAATTGGAACAGAAGGTGCGCGAGCGTACGGAAGAGATTCGCGCGGCCAATATGGAAGCGATACTGATGTTGGCCGTGGCCAGCGAAGCGCGCGATGAAGATACCGGCGCGCACGTAAAGCGGATTCAAGTTTATACGGAGTTATTGGCGCGCGAGTTGGGCTTTAGCGAGAACGAAGTCGAACGCTTCGGCTATTCGTCAATCTTGCACGACGTCGGCAAGATGGTGATTCCGGATAGCGTGTTGAAGAAACCGGGCGCGCTGACGACGGAAGAACGCGAGATTATTAAGTCGCACACGACGGCGGGTGAACGCATCTTGTCGGACGCGGATTTTTATGAAACGGCGCGACGCATCGCGCGCAGCCATCATGAGAATTGGGATGGCACGGGTTACCCGGATGGATTGGGGGAGATGGAGATTCCCGCGCCGGCGCGCTTGGTGCGGCTGGTCGATGTTTTCGACGCGCTGACGAGTCCGCGTGTGTATAAGCCCGCGTGGTCGGCGGATGATGCGGCGGGTGCGATTGAAGAGGGGAACGGCACGTTATTCGAGCCGGAGGCGGTGCGGGCGTTTATGTCGTTGTTTAAGCGTGGCGCGTTGGATGGTCAGGTAGCACTCGCGCAGAGGGTTGTTCCCCAGGCGTAGAAGGGTAGGGGCACCCGAGGTCGTGGGATAAACGTCAAAACGTTGAAACGTCAAAGCGTTGAAACGTCGAAACGTCGAAATTTCAGAACACCAAGCTAGACAAAGATCCGGATGCTCGTGTTGTTGTTCCCCAGCCTTAGAAGAGCAGGGGCACCAAAGGCAGGTTTTATAACGAAACGCGCACCCGATGCGCGACACTTAGCCTTCGGCCAATGGCCGAGGGCACCGACAGCGTCTCGGGACGCGTGGATACAACTTTGCGAATTGATTCCCCAAACTTTGCTTCGAAAAAAGTGGGGCATCCCAGACTTCCTATCACGCGCGAAGCGTTTTGTATTCCATGGGTTTCGAGAAGTGTATTGAGTTCGCGTGGAAGTCCCCCACCCCTCGCTTCGCTAAGGGGTGGGGCACCCGTTCGAAGATTCAAACTTTGCGAATTGATTCCCCACCCTTTGCTGCGCAAAGGATGGGGCACCCGTGTGTTTCAAGTCGAATCGGATTGATCAATGGGATTACATCTGTTCAGAGCCGCGCCCGTGAGGAAGCGGACGGCGTCGGTTATGTCGCGCGGCGTGGTCGCGTCAGCGCGCGCGATGAGTAGATCACCTTCGTAGAACACCGGTTGCAAACCGGTGCCACAGCGCTTCGCTGGCGCGAAGCCGTTTGCGCGTTTCGCTTTTCAATCACTTGCGCGCTTAGAAATACGTCTTACTGAATGTTACGCTTGTCGCAGACGGAAACTATATGCGTTCGACGGCGACGGCGTGCTGTTGGCGTACAGCGCGGGTGTGGTTGCGCACGTGTTCGGCAACCGTCGCGGGGTCGGAGATTTTAAAGAGCTGTATCGTCTCGTCGGTTTCGTCGCTGCTGAACACATCGAGCGTGCCGGTGTTGAGCAACCGATCGATGATGTTTTGTCGAATGCGCACATCGTCCACGCGGATCAATTCGATTTGATCGGTGATGCGCAGCAAGATTCCGCGATGGATAAACAGGCGTTCGGTCGTGAGGCGATAGCGACTGCCGTAGACGAACAGGGCCGTGCGCGCAAAGAGACCTGCCGCGGAGCCACCGACGAACACCCAAACGGCCTGCACCAATGGGCCGCCGCCGTTGTTGTACATGAATGTGATCGTCAGCACCGCAGCGCAGATGGCGAGCCATGCACACCATGAACCGGCAAAGGCGCGCCAGGCGGGGCGACCTTGCCAGATGTTTTGTTCGGCAGGGGCTTGCGCTTCGGTTTCCTCGCGCTGATGGGCTGTTTGGAAGAGTTGTTGTTCGGGTGTGGGTTGGTCCGTGCCATGTCCCCCACCCCTCGCTTCGCTAAGGGGTGGGGCACCCGAGCTAATGGATGGAGCGCCCACGTTTGCTGCGTTGGGTTGGCGATTCCCCACCCTTTGCTGCGCAAAGGATGGGGCACCTGTGCCGGTGGCGTCAGTTCTTTGTGAGTCGGTCGCGTCGTCGTCGGGGAGGATGAAGTCGTCGGCTTCGTTGATCTGCTTGGCATTGTCGGCGGTGCTGCCGCAATGGCGACAGAATCGGCTTTGCGGGTGGATGCGTTTGCCGCAGGTGGGGCAGAACAGCTTGGGAACGTTGGAGACCGACGGCGAATGCATACCGTTGATATCGGGTAGGTTTTGCGCGTGGGTTTAGGTGGGGATGGGGTTTTGCGCGGCTCGCTGACGAGATGTCCCCCACCCCTCGCTTCGCTAAGGGGTGGGGCACCCGCGCGAATCTGATCAGAGCCGCGCCCGTGAGGAAGCGGTGACGGTTGGTGATGTCGTGCGGCGTGGTCGCGTCAGCGTGCGCGATGAATAGATCACCTCCGAAGAACACCGGTTGCAAACCGGTGCCACAGCGCCTTCGCTGGCGCGAAGGTAAGGCCTGTCGAAAGCAGTTGATATCTGGATAGGTTTCGTGGGGAGATGTTCCCCACCCTTTGCTGCGCAAAGGATGGGGCACCTGCTATGGGTTGGGGCACCCATACTAAGGGGATGGGCTGGCCGCGCAAAATTTAGCCCCCGGCCATTGGCCGGGGGCTAAATGTGAGGCGATCTTGTTCGTAAACAAATCGTCTACGAGATATTCAAATGTTCATTTCATCTAGCGTCCGGCCTCGTGCAATTTAGCTAATCCGTCTACTTCTTCGGATAATACGTGGCGAGTTTGTCGATGGCTTTGGTGAGTGCTTCGACCGACGCGTCGGTGGGGACTTGCTTGCATTTCATTGCGGCGACCATAACGGCGTGGTGGTCGGCGAGTTTCTGGTGATAGGCTTCGCCGGATTCCGGTTTAACTTTCTGCGTCAGGAAATACAACGAAACCACTTCGATGATGTGGCTGGCGTGTTCTTCCTTCGTGTTGACCCAGCGAATCGCCTGATTCATGCCGGTCGCGTCGTGTGCGCCGGCGAGTTCGTTGATGTTCTTGATCGCCTTGGCAATCGTTGCGGCGTCTTCGCGAATGTGTGCGATGCGCGCCGGATCGTCGTAAATGCCGCAGGGTACCTGGCAGTGGGCTTCGGCAGGTTGCGGGGCCTTGGTCCACAACATGACGGTTGCCAGTACGGTCAATGCAAACAGCGAAAGCAAAATCGGCGTGGTGCGCTTCATGGTTCTTCTCCTTATTTCGTTGATGTGTTCGTAAGTTGCACTTGAAGGCGGCAGAATTTTGCCGCCGGTCATCGTTCGATATCTTCAGCGCCCGTCGGGCGTTCATCAAGGCATTTTGCAACCGCCGTATGAAGAATGCGTTATACGCGGTTGATGGATGATTTTAGTTCGGCGAACGGCGACATTCCGGTGCTGGGGTATGCGGGTGATGCGTCCCGCGAATCAAGCAAGCGATGGTGGCATATCACCGATCTCGAAGCGGCGTTGCTTTTGGGCTTGGCGGGGTTGGCCTCTCTAATCGTGATGCCGCGATTACTGCAGCGGTCGCGATGTTGTTGTTACTCCAAAACCAAGCTTGCCGAGGCAGCGGTCAAGCCCCACGGTGCGATTTCAACTGCGCTCAAGAATTTCAATTTCGACCACGGTCATTACCCAAGTCAATTGAACGAGTTACTCAGGCCGCCGCCCTTGGTTGGCGTGGAGGGCGAACCGCAGCCTTATCTCGATGTAGGCCCGTCTTGGCTTAAAGACCCGTGGGGCAACCAATATCAATATCTTTGTCCGGCGCAGCGTAGCAAGGAAGATTTCGATCTTTGGAGTTGCGGTCCGAATGGGATCTGTGGGGACGCGGATGATATTTGCAATTGGTGAGCCATCACATGAATTCGACCGACAGTGAAGCGATTGCAATCGACTACGCCGCAGGTCCGCCGGCGCGTTTGGGATGGCATGAGGTGCTTACAGTCGTTGCGGTCATTCTTGCGGCTATTGCGATTTTCTGTTTTGGCTACGCGTTGGTAAGACCGATTTTCGTTTCCAGCGGGTGCAAGTCGAAAGTTTCGCTCGTCAAAGAAGCGGTCGCAGCAGATGGCTCAATCTCGACCGCGCTTCGACGATTCAAACGCGAACGTGGGCGCTATCCGTCACAACTGATCGAGCTCGCTAACACGCCGAAATTAAATACCTTTGGTGCAGCCCCAGAGCCCTATATAGATGTCGATCCGCAGACAGGGTTTAGTGACCCGTGGGGGACTGGATACCGTTTCCGCTATCCGGCGCAGCGAAGCATGGAAGACTTCGACATCTGGAGTTGCGGCCCCGACGGCATCAGCGGAACAGCCGACGATATCACCAATTGGTAGCGGCCAAACCCCGTGGCGCGCGGCCGATGGCGAGTTACCGGATGCAAAGCGGACGCAAATTGCCTCGAACGGGCCTGACCGGTAGGGTTCAGGTGTTTTAATCGATTTCCAGCCGGGTTATGATAAGAGGTTTGAACCCAGCCCTAGCAGGCCGCCCGGCCCGCCGGATTTCGACATTCCGTGAGGTAATCGACGCCGATGTTTGATTTGTTCCTGGCTCAAGCCACCCCCGACGCTGCTGCGTTGCCGCCCATTCCTGACGATAGCGGCTACTTTAGCGTGCTGAAGCTGGTGCTATTCGTGGCGGCATTCGTCCTGTTTGCCCACAACGCACAATGGGTCGACAAGGACCTGCGCAAGAAACTTCTGCTCACCCGCAGCCTTTGGATTTGGGCTGTGTTGTTGGTCGGAATGTTGTGTCTGATCGTATGGCTGTTCGTGCCAATCTATTGGGTTGGCTTGGGCGTGTTCGCCCTGTTATATCTGCCGACCATCATTAGCTACTGCGTATACCGAAACAAACGTGTTTCACCGGCTGATACCGTGCTGTCTAAGGCGCACATGCAACGCATCACCTCGGGCCGCGCCGGTCAGACGAAAGACGAAGCCAGCCATTCGCACGATCGCGTTCGGTTGAAAAGCCCCGACGGCTCTTCGCCCAAGTGGCCGACCGACCCGACAGAGCATGCGGCTTACCGAGCGACGCAGGATTTGTTGTTCGATGCTATCTGGCGTCGTGCCAGCGATGTGCGTATCGATCTGTTGGCGAATCAGCCCGGCAAGGTCATCTATAAGGTGGACGGCGTCGATCAGGGGCGTGAGCCGCTCGATGCCGAGTTGGCACCGTTGATGTTCTCGCAGCTCAAGCGCGTAGCGGGGTGCGATCCGGAAGAGCGTCGCCGTCCGCAGCAGGGTGAGTTCACCGGCTCGATCGGTGCCGGTGGCGCAAGCGACCGGACGGTTACCGTCGATTTGAACACGATGGGCAGCACGGCGGGCGAGCGAATTTTGCTTAAGCTGTTCTCGGATGAGGCGAAATTTAAGGTCGCCGATCTGGGCTTCACGCGGCCGCAGTTGGCGCTATTTGAGCCGGTCGTGCAGGAATCATCCGGCGTGGTGATCGTCTCCGGTCCGCGCGGCAGCGGTGTGACGAGTTCGCTTTATGCGGTCATGCGTGGGCACGATGCGTTCTTGCAGAACATTCACACGCTCGAAGTTTCCAAAGCGCTCGACCTCGAAAACGTTACGCAGCATGTGTACGACAGTCAGAACGGAACGGTCGCCTTTGGCGCCCGGTTCCGCTCGGTGATTCGTACCGAGCCCGATGTGGTAATGGCGGGTGACACGCCCGACGCCGAAACGGCGGCGATCGCTGCCCACGCCGGCAAGCAGGGCAAGAAGGTGTACCTCGGCCTGACGGCGCGCGACTGTTTTTCGGCGCTGGGTAAGTACATTCAGGCGGTCAACGATCCGGCGATGGCGGCGGCAACGTTGCGATGCGTTACGTCGCAGCGACTGGCCCGTGTCGTGTGTACCGAGTGTCGTCGTGCGTATCGCCCCGATGCGAACTTGCTGCGTAAGGCGAACTTGCCGACCGACCAGAATCGACCTTTCTATCGACCGCCGAATCCCGATGAGTTGGAAGTCGATAAGCAGGGCAATCCGATGTTGTGCCCGATTTGTCAGGGTACGGGTTACGTCGGTCGGACCGGCGTGTTTGAGATGCTGATCGTCGATGATGCGTTGCGCGAGATGATCGCGAAGAGCACGCCGCTGCCGACGATTAAGACCGAGGCACGCAAGCGCGGTATGCAGAACATGCAGGAAGTGGCGTTGCACAAGGTATATGAAGGTCATACCAGCATCGCCGAAGTGTTGCGCGTCACGAAGGAAGGCTCGGGCGGCAAGCCTGCGGCCAAGCGACCGCAACCGGCGTAGTAATGTGGCGAATGGCTGCCGACGAATTTAAAAAAAGCGAGACCCCCTAGGGAGCTTCATCCATGTCAGTCGTTATTTTCTTGCTAATTGTCCTGGTCACCGCGTTTTGGGTGTATCAAGGTTTGTTTAGCAGTCTGATCATGTTTTTCGATGTGTTGGTTTCGGCGATGCTGGCGTTTGCTTTCTTCGAGCAGGTGCACGGCCTATGGGAAGGCTCGATACAGGACGGTCTAGGGCATGGCTTGGCGCTGATGCTCGTCTTCCTGGTGTCGCTGGTCATTTTGCGACAGATAACGGACCGACTTGTGCCGGATGATATTGAAATGCCGAAGCCGGTCGCAATGGCCGGTGGTGGTGTTTTCGGTTTTGCAACGGCGATGTTGTTGACCGGCATCGCCATGATCGGTGTTCAGATGATGCCCATCGGCTCGGACGTGTTTATGTTCGAGCGCTATACGAGCGATCCGGAAACCGGCGACGTGTATTCGTCGTCGCTCGGTGTGTTCGGCCCGGATAAGTTCACTTATGGTTTGGTAAGCGGCCTGTCGAGCGACGGAAAGTTCGGCGGTGGCAACTCGCTGGCCTACTCGAAGCCCGATTTTGTCGAGCAGCTCTATTCGGCACGCGCAGCACCGCAGTCCGAAGCTCGCATGTTTGTGCCGGCGAACTGCATCAAGGTGCGCGATTGGTGGGTGATCAACAGCCTCGACCATGCCAAGCACGAACTCAAAGGCGAAGGTTATGCAACGGTTCTAACGCGCAGTTTTCAAAAACGCGAGCCGGAGAAGGTCGGCTCGCAATACTTGGTTGCCACGGTGTACGTTGATAAGTCCGCGGCACCCAAGACACGCGCGGATATTCGCTTCCGTGTGCCGCAGTTCCGCATCATCGGCTTCGATAATGGCAACAGTCAAGAAGAGCCGAGTGTTTATCTGGCGAGTGGTATGACTGACATCTACACGCACGTCGATGTCGGTCCGTTCCCCGTTGGCGACAGTCAGCGCGAGCGCTTGGTGTTCTTCAGCCCGTTGACGGACTTTGTGTTGAGCGATAACGCTACTAAGGTGGTCGCCAAAGACAACGGTTGGGAGTTTCAGGTTGCATTCAAGGTGCCGACGAGCTTTAAGCCGTGGTATGTCGCCTTCAAGTATGGCGCCAAGGCGTTGGTGCCGTCGAAACCGCTCAAGGAAACGCCGAGTTATGCCGCGCGGCCGTTGGGCAATGAGGACGGCCCGGTGGAGGCAAAGTCGGAGCGTGCCCTAGCGAGCGCTTCGGACCGCACGCTTACGCAGATTCAGGGGTATGTCGCGTCGCTGGCATTCAGCGGATTTAGCGAGTCACTGCCATTGCCGCTGCCGTCGAGCGATCCGAAGGTGCAGCCTCACGTGCAGAACAACAAGTTTGGTCCTTCCGGTGGCGCCCATTTGGTGTTTGACGTGCCGGAAGACTATGGTACGCCGCTCCCTGATATCGACTCATTCCAAGTACCGAGCGGCTACCGAATGGTGCAGGTGTCGTTTAACGACCAGCGTGCCAAGAGCATGTACGGCCGTGCCATCAAGTTTGCCGAGCGGGTTGCCGCGCAAACCTATGTCGTCGATATCGATGGCGCTAAGCACTACGCCATCGGCAACTATGCCATTGCCAACGTCAACGGCGAGTGGGTTTTTGAGGTTCAGTATTACCCTAACGCTCTGAACGAAGTTCCGGAGCGCGCGATTTCCGGCAAGAAGCTCGAGAAGATCACGGCGGACGTTCTCGCCGATGCGCCCGAAGACGAACGCTGGTTTGCGTTCCTGTTCTTGGTGCCCGATTCGGTCACGCTGATCGATAAGTTCAATTCGGGTAACGGCGACGAGATCGACTTCAAGCTCTCGCGCTAGCGATTCGGTAAGCAGCCTTCATCTGACACGAGACCGGCCTAACGGGGTGCACCCGACGGGCCGGTCTTTTTTTTTGCGCCATTATTTGACTCGAAATCGGTGGTAAACCGAGAATCGACACACCCGTATAATGGGCGACCGGTTGATTCGGGGATTGTGCGTGCGTATAGGTATTGGTGATTGTAGGGAAGACGCGTGTCGCTAGCGATTATATGCATCATATCGATCGCGACAGGGCAGATGCGGCCGGGTGTCGCACATTCCTTTATGGTGAACGACGTCGCCGACAGTGCCACCACCGGTAGTGACGCAATCCAGCCGAATCAGCCAATCCCATCAACACCGACGAACGATTTTGCAAACCCCGCCGTTCGCGAACGAAGCCGGATCGAATTGATCGACGCCGTCGCCCCAACTGTCGTGACGGTCGAGGCCGGTCGGCGACCGACGGGGATGGATGGCTTCGGCGGTGCGCCGCGCGGCGTCTTTATGAGCGTCGGCAGCGGAGTGTGCATTCGATCCGACGGCAGCATTCTCACCAGCCAGCACACGATCGATCGAGCGACGTCGATTTACGTCGTTTTGTCAGACGGGTCGCGGCACGCGGCGCGGTTGATCGCTGCCGATCGGCGTAGTGACCTTGCCGTGTTGCGCGTCGATGACGTGGCGATTCGCGCTTGCGTCATGGGGGATGCCGACGATTTGTGCCGCGGATCGTTTCTGATGATGCTTGGTAATCCGATGGGCTTGGCCGAAGACGGTCATGCCGTGGCCAGTCACGGTATGGTGAGCGCGTTGCGCCGCCCCTTGCCTGCGTCGTTGGGTGAAGATGAAGACCGTTACTTCGGCGAGATGCTGGTGACCGATCTGGCGGCGACGTCGGGCAGTTCGGGCGGCCCGTTGTTTAACGCGCGGGGCGAGTTGGTCGGCATTATGACAGCAGTCTTTGCGAGCAGCGGGGCGGCACCCGCCTTTTCGTTTGCGACACCGTTGAACGCGCGCAATCGGGATATCGTTTCGTTGTTACAAGCCGGGCAAGTCGTTGAATATGGCTACCTTGGCGTGGAGGTCGAAGAGATATCCGATCAGTTGCGCGAGGCGCTCGGCTTGCGTCGGCGGATCGGCATTCGAATTGCGTCGGTCTTCACCGGGGGGCCGGCGGCGATCGCGGGCGTGCAGACCGGTGATATCGTCATCGGTGTCGATGGCCACGTCGTCGCGTCGGTCGATCAGTTCATTCGCTTGGTCGGCGCGGGGGCGGTCGGGCAACAAGTGAAGCTCACGCTGCGTCGCGGTGAGACGTCGCGGCATGTAACGGCCACGCTGGTACGCCGTCCGGAAGTGAGTGATCCTGGGTTGCCGACGGAAGAGATTTCGCTGCGCGGGGCGACGCTCGGCGCGCTCTCGCCGTCGGTGCGTTCGGCCGCGAATCTGCCGGAGCCGTCTTTGTTGGTGTTGCGCGTCGATGCGGATTCGTCTGCGTCGCGTGCGGGGCTGGCGCCCGGTGATGTGGTGGTGCGCGTCAATGGGCGACCGATCGACGCGTCACGCGCTGAAGTGCTGGTCGGCATGACGGGGGATTTGATGCTCGGGCTGGCCGATGGTAGCACGATTTTATTGAAGCCCGCTGCCCGCTGACGAATCGATCCTCACCTTGTACGATGCGGGCAGTTATTCGACCAACGCCTAGGCGAAAGGTTTCATGCGATGATGGCTCAACACGTGCATCACGATATCAATATGCCCATTCCCGATGTCAAAGCGCTCATGCGATTGGTGCGCGACATCCCGAATTTCCCCAAGCCGGGCATCATCTTCAAAGACATTACGCCCTTATTGGCGCACCCGGCGGGGCTATCGATCGCCGTCGAATATCTGACGCAACCGTACCGTCACGAACATGTCGATCTGGTCGTAGGAGCGGAAAGCCGCGGTTTTATCTTCGGCACGGCAGTCGCGCGCAACCTGTCGGCCGGTTTCGTGCCGATTCGCAAACCGGGCAAGTTGCCGAGCGATAAGATTCGCGCCGAGTACGAACTCGAATACGGCACCGACGCGTTGGAAATCCATAAGGATGCGATTCGCCCCGGCTCGCGCGTGTTGATGATCGACGACCTGTTGGCGACCGGCGGCACGATGAAGGCGAGTTGCGATCTGATCGATCAATTCGAGTGCCATATCGTCGGTTTGGCGTTTCTGATCGAACTGGAAGCGCTTAACGGTCGCCAGAAATTGGGCGATTACAGCGTCCACTCGGTGATTCAGTACTAACGCCGACCACATTCCGCAATTTGGGTCGCACCGTCCTATATCGCGATTGGTCCGTCCAATCGGCGATAATCGTCTTTTAGGCTGCCCCAAAACGCGTTACTCGCTTCACCACCGGCATATCCGGGGTAGAATAAACGTCTTTGGACCGGATGCGTGTGCGCCGGCATGCGCCGATTGCACATCAACTTTATTTGTGCCTGCCTTGCAGGGGGTTTGTGAGGGGCAATCATGCCGTCTCGTCGATTTCGAGCAGTCGTTCTTACGTTAACCATCGCGTTGATCGTGGGGTCAAACTCCGGCTGCGATTTGCTGGCCTTGCTCTTCGGAGACGGCGCGGGCTTTCCGATTCCGGGGCTCGGTAGTTCGTCCGTCGGCGTTGTGGTGGTGAACGAATCGGGTGTCGACGCGCGCGTGGAAGCACGGTTCTTTTTCTCCGACGAAGACGTGCGCGTGTCCGATCGTGTTCTCCAAGCCGAAGGTCTCGGCAGCAGCCTCGCGCTGCTGCAGACGGTCGCCGAAGAAATCAAAGTCGTTGCAACGATTGAAGACAACGACGGCGCCGAATCGCCGTTGTTTCAAGCCGGCGCGGTGTTGTTGAACGTCACGTTGCGCTTGGGCGTCGATTACAACGGCGGCGATACGATTACGTTGGTCATTCCGGGGCCGGGTGAGGATTGCGATCTAAACGGCCAGCCCGACGACGAACAGATTGCCGGCGGCGCGGCCGACTGTAATGAGAACGGTCAACCGGACGTTTGCGAACTCGACGACGATGATGATGGCGTGATCAACGCCTGCGACAACTGCCCGGCAGATGCCAACGCCGATCAGGAAGATGACAACAACGACGGCGTCGGCAATGCGTGCACGCTCGGTGCTTGCGTTCAAAGCGTCGTTTGTACGATCGAGACGGCTGCTGAATGTTCGTCGCTCGGTGGCAGCTTCCAAGGCCCGGGAACGGAATGCCCGACGGTCGGTGAGCCCGATCCGATGGGGGCATGCTGCAAGGCTGATGGCAGTTGCGAGTTTCTTACGCTTGTCGATTGCGACGAGATCGAAGGCATTTATCAGGGCGACAATGTGCTTTGCGAAGATGCGGACTGTCCGCTGCCTGCGGGCGCGTGCTGCCTGCCGAATGGTGACTGCGTCAACGCGACGGAGATGAGCTGTACGACGCAGGACGGTACGTATCAGGGTGATGGCTCGAATTGTGAGACGGCGGAATGTCCGCAGCCGACGGGGGCATGCTGTGGCGGCGAATCGTGTAGCGATGTGACGCTGGAAGAATGCAACTCGCTCGAAGGCAGCTATCAGGGTGACGGTACGAGTTGCGATGACGAACTCGACCCGTGCTTTGTGCCCGTCGGTGCGTGCTGCCTCGTGACTGGGTTTAACAACGACACGATTGCGAACGGATTGGCACGCGGCGATGTGTCGGGGCCAGAATGCCTCGAACTCGAAGCGTTTATTTGCGTCGAGTTATTCAACGGCACATTTCAGGGTGTCGGTACCACGTGCTTCGACTTACCCGACCCGTGTGCTCCGCCGCCGGGTGCATGTTGCTACTCGAACGGCACTTGCTCGGAAGAGGAAGTGGTTAACTGTCAAAAGAGCGGCGGCACATTCCAAGGCTTCGGCGTGTTGTGCAGCGAAGTATCCTGTCCGCAACCGATGGGGGCATGTTGCTTGCCAAACGGTGAGTGCGCGAGCAAGACGGAGTTGAGTTGTACGACGGACGCCGGAACGTACCAAGGTGATTTCACCGATTGCTCCAGCACGATGTGTCCGCAGCCGATGGGCGCGTGTTGTATGCCGAACGGCACCTGCGAGAACCTGACGGAGACGAGTTGTAACTTCGATAAGGGTTCATATCAGGGCGATTTTACGGACTGCGCTAGCGCGATGTGTCCGCAACCGACTGGCGCGTGTTGTATGCCCAATGGCACCTGCGAGAACCTGACAGAGATGAGCTGTAGCTTCGACAAGGGTTTCTATCAGGGCAACTTCACAATCTGTACCAGCACGATGTGTCCGCAGCCGACGGGGGCGTGTTGTTTGCCGAATGGCTCGTGTAGCAATGTGACCGAAGTGAGTTGCAGTTATTTGTCGGGCGATTATCAGGGTGACTTCACGGATTGCCTATTCACCAAATGCGTTCCCGATATCGGTGCTTGTTGTCAAATCGGTGAGGGCGTCTTCTGCGAAATCACTTCGATCACCGGTTGCGAGGACTTCTCCGGCCTGTTTCTCGGAGACGGTACGACGTGTGCCGATAGTCCGTGCTCGGTGAATACCGGTTCCTGCTGTTTCTTTGGCGAGTTCTGCGTTCAAGCACCGGAAGAGCTGTGTACGATCGCGGACGGTACGTTCCTCGGGACGGATGTCGATTGCAGTGCCTGCTTTGAACCCACGGGCGCGTGTTGCGATAGCAAGGACGCTTGTTTCCAGCTTTCCGAAAACGACTGCAGCGGTATCGACGGCACCTATTACGGTGACGACACGATCTGCGACGGCAAGATTTGTTTCACCGGCCCGATGGGTGCCTGCTGCGACGGTTCCGAAGGCTTGTTCTGCTACGAAACGACGGAGTTGGATTGCATCGAGTTTGGCGACCAGTGGCTCGGCAACGGCGTTTCTTGCGACGATGCACCTTGCGACGCGATTTCCGGCGCATGCTGCTTTGGCGGAGGGATCTTCTGTAACATTTTGACTGAAGAACTATGTTTAAGTCAGGATGGTTCATTCATCGGAATCGGTACCGATTGTGCGTTGGATTGCTTGCCCATGATCGACGTACAGGCTTCGACGCCGCAGGATTACGTGTACGAGAATTTGGCGATGGGCACGAACTGTACGACTTCATTGAACGCTATGGTGACGGCCGATCCGATGAGCAATCAGTCGTATAGCTATTCGTGGTCGATCGCGGCACCTGCCGATCGAGTGGGCGCGGCGTTTACCGCCGTCTCGGGCGAAGACACAGCCAATGCCGTTTTTCGTGCACCCTTTCGACCTGCATATTCACCGGGTGGCATGACGTATATCGCGACGGTTACGGTGACGGGCGACGACTTTGGCAACATCGGTACAGCGACGGTGCCGATCACGGTGCGTGTGTTGGGCGATGTGAACGGCGACGGCTGCACGAATAGCACCGATGTCGCGATTATCACCGACGTCGTGGATGGCGAGATTACCGACTTGGCCATCATCACGGCTGCCGATATCAATTGCGACGGTGCCAACACGGCTGCCGATCAACAGATTGCTTTTTCGGTTGCGAACGACTTTGACGGCAACGGCGCGGGCGGCGCTTGCAATCCGTAGCCGATCTTCGATAACCTCATGGCGTTGCCGCGCATACAGATGCGCGGCAACGCCATTTTTGTTTTTACTACATCGGGAGAACGCATGCTCACGGTTTCATTTCGCGGCGCCGCACAGGAAGTTACAGGTTCATGTCACGTGTTGGAGGCCGATGGTCGACGCATCGCGCTCGATTGCGGGTTGTTTCAGGGCGACCGCAAGCACGACCACGAAAAGAACCGTACGTTTGATATGGACCCCGGCTCGTTGCATGCCGTGGTGCTTTCGCATGCGCACATCGACCATTGCGGTCGCTTGCCGATGCTCGTGGCGCGCGGGTTCGATGGGCCGATCTACTCAACGCCGGCCACGCGCGATTTGTGTGCGCTGCTGTTGGCCGATTCGGCGCACATTCAGCAGGAAGATACGAAATATCTGAACAAGAAGCTGCAGCGCAAAGGCAAGCCGACGGTCAGTCCGCTATACGAAGAACACGATGCGCATGCCGCGTTGCATGCATTTCATTCGGTCTCGCAAGAACGCTGGTTTTGGGTAACGCGACGGTTGCGCGTGCGGTTCCATCATGCCGGGCACATGTTGGGTTCGTCGAGTGTGGAGGCGGTGTATAACCCGCCTGATTCGGATAAGCCGATTCGTTTGTGCTTTACCGGCGACATCGGTCGGCCCGACATGCCCATTCTGCGCGACCCGAAAAAGTTTGAATCGTACGATTACGTGATTACCGAGAGCACGTACGGCAATCGGGTGCATCCGCCCAGCGGTGACTTAAAGGGGGCGCTGGCGCGGATCGTCGCGGAAACCTCGGAGCGTGGCGGGAAGGTGATTATTCCGGCGTTTAGCGTCGGCCGCACGCAGGTGATCGTGTATTACCTGCATCAACTGATGCGCGAGGGCACGCTGCAACCGCTACCGATTTACGTCGATAGCCCACTGGCCGTGAATGCGACGGAAGTGTTTCGGCTGCACCCGGAGTTGTACGATCGTGAGGCGAAATCGTTCCAGCAGATCACCGGCGATATCTTGGGGTGTTCGTCGTGTACGTACGTGCAGTCGGTCGACGAGAGCAAGGCAATCAATAAGTATAAGAACCCTGCGATCATCATTTCGGCCAGCGGCATGTGCGAAGCGGGGCGCATTCGCCATCACCTGAAGAACAACGTGGAGAACGAGAACAACACGATTCTCGTTGTGGGCTTCATGGCGGCGCACACGCTGGGCCGGCGCATCGTCGAAAAGCAGCCTAAGCTCAATATCTTTGGAAAAGAATATAAGTTGAAGGCACGCGTCGAAACGCTCAACGGCTTCAGCGCGCATGCCGACCATGAAGAATTGCGCGGATTGCTCAAACCGCACGCGGCGGGTTGCAAAGGTGCGTTTCTGGTGCATGGCGAACTCGACCAGATGCAAGGCATGCGCGACATGATGCGCGAAGACGGCTATCGCGATATTTACATGCCGGATCGGGGCGAGACTTTTGAACTAGGGCACAAAGGCGCGCGGCAGATCGAATCGGGCGGCGATTAAACGCGTCGTAGATTTTGTGATGGATAGATGATCGGGCGTGGGGGCGTGCATAGTATCTTGTAATGCAGCATGCCAAGGTGAATCGCGCAGCGAATCGACAGAGCCGCGGCCTGTGGCCGCATGAACTTGAGGGTAATCAGGCCTGCGGCAGGACTTTGATTTGGAAAGGAATTTTCATGAACGACGAGCACGGGCCGGTGTTGATGGATTATGGAACGAAGGAAACTCGCCCACGAAGAAAGTTCATAATCATACGTCTCAGCCTTTTGTTTTTAGTCTTGGTGATCGTAGGGGTTGTATTTCTTGGCACGTTCGCTACCAGGCGGAGTTGCAGCTCAAGCCATTTGGCATGTGCTGCAAATCTGAGAGAGATCGGCATGGCGCTCTATATCTATCATAATAATTACGCCGATACCGATCTTGCCGCGGTGCCGTGGATTTGTGAGAACCAAATAACTTTCGATAGGCTCATCGAGCTAAAACTGATTGGTGATAATTTGCTTTACTGTCCTCATTCGTCCGGCAAGAGCGTAAGTTATCGAAGGGTCCTCTCAAGCCCGCAGCCTATGGAGGGAATGACTCCGATTTACATAGAAATTCCGGGTAATCATGTCGGCGGCGGAGGCAATGTATTGTTCGATATTGGTCATGTCGAATGGTTAAAACCTGACGAACTCGCGGCCCTGATTCAATCTGCAACGTTTGAAGACGAACGCAAGGTTGCCGGTGAAATGTCAGATGAATGACGAACAAACGACAGTTGAAATTGACTATGCTCAGACAAGCATTAACCGCAACCGATTGCCATTTGCCCATCACATCCCGAAGTACGTCACATACCTAGGAATTCTGGCGTTCTGCTTATTAGCGTTCACGTGCTACATGTTGCTTTGGTGGTACATCAAGTGTGAGCGAACATGGCCGTCATTCAGTTGGATAATCAGCGTTTTGTTGCTTCTTACCTTGCTCGGCGGTGTGAGCGGGTATCGACAACTCGTTAAGCGCGAGACGTCCAAGGAACCGAGCCTCTTAGCGTACATGGGGTTTGGTTCGGGAATATTGGTTGTCGCGTTTATGTTGGTGATGGTATTCGATGATTCGATCTTTGAGATGACCATTTATGAAGCGAACAGTTCCTACGAAATGGGAATGCGCCGAGTTTGCAAGGCAAACATGCGCGGTATCGGCTACGCCATCGCAATTTACCAACAGGATTTTGGGGAGCCACCAGAATCGATTGACGTGCTTTTCCGAACAGACCCTACTGGAATAAAGCAAACGATTTGCCCCTCGTTTCAAGGGAACGCGAATGCCTACCGTTTGATAAAGCAATGCCCGCCTAACAAGGATGGGCTCGTCCCGGTTTTGATTGAAGACCCGAGCAATCATTACTGCGAAGGTGGCAATGTGCTGTACGACGATTTCATGACGGTTGAGTTTTTGGATAAACCGGAGTTGGACGCGCTGATTCAATCCGCGACGTTTGAATAACCAAAAATCAAAAAAAAAAGAACCGCGACCCTTGGCCCGCGGTTCTTTTCATTTCGCACAAAGGCGATCGCACGTTCGTTTTCCTTGTCGCGGTTCGCATTACCAATCGAAGAAGTCGTCGCTGTAGCTGTCGTCGCCGTAGTAACCGTCGTCGTCATAGCCACCATCGTCGCCGAAGAGTTCATCGCCGGTCGTCGGACCGCCGCCGAAGTCGAGGTCGGGCATGACGCCGTCGAAGAGGCCGCCATCGCTGACGGGGATGGCTCGAACGATGTCGTTGATCAGCCGCAACTCTTCGCAGCCGGTGTTCAGCATCAGGCCGCTTGCCAGCACCAAACCCAGACAAAACTTCTTCAGGCCGGTCATGTTCTTGAGCGTCTTCATCGTCGTGTCTCCTCGCTAAACACGGTGTTGTTCGTCTTGCCCCGTCGCCGTTCGTCGGTGGCGAGGAGAAGTACCGGCGGGCGGGGAGGTTCTGCCGCGCTGGGGGGAAAGTTTTTTTCGGGTTTTCGGAACCGGGGTGGGAGGGGGATGTTCCCCAGCCCCAGAGGGGCACGGGCACCCGTCGTGGGCGGGAAGGCGAGAATGTCCCCCAGCCCTGGAAGGGCAGGGGCACCCGACGTTGGGGCACCCGCGTGACGGAAAGGGCACGTCGTCAACACTTAGCCCCTTGGCCATTGGCCAGGGGCTGGCCCGCGGCGACTGGCGGGGCAGATATGCTGGCGGGCCGAGGGGGATTCCCCACCCTTCGCTGGCGCGAAGGATGGGGCACCCGGCATCCGGCGCGAGAAAGGGAGGTTGTCCCCCAGCGCCAGAGGGGCAGGGGCACCCGTCGTGGGCGGGAAGGCGAGAATGTCCCCCAGCCTTGGAAGGGCAGGGGCACCACGACATCACTTAGCCCCTTGGCCAATGGCCAGAGGCTGGCCTGCGGCGACGGGCGGGGCAGATATGCTGGCGTGCCGAGGGGGATTCCCCACCCTTCGCTGGCGCGAAGGATGGGGCACCCGGCATCCGGCGCGAGAAAGGGAGGTTGTCCCCCAGCCCCAGAGGGGCAGGGGCACCCGCGAGGGGCCGGGGCGCCCGCGCGAAAGGCACGGCACGTGGCGCGCCCCGACCATTGGCCGGGGGCTAAATGGGATGCGGCACTTCTCCGGCGGCGTTTTCGGTCGTTGCTGTTGTGGGCTACCATCGCCGGCATGCATCGCGACGACCTACTTCAAAAACTCGAACGCTATCGACCGACAGACGCTGCTGAGATCGAACATCGGCAGCAGATCATCGACTTCGTGAAGGAGCATGCCGATTGCTTCGAGCGGAGCTTGCTCGTTGGCCATATGACGGGGGCGGCGTGGTTGATCGACGAGCAGCGCGGTCGGGCGCTGCTGACTCACCATCGTAAGCTGGATAAATGGCTGCAGCTCGGCGGTCATTGCGATGGAGATAGCGACATTCTGCTGGTTGCGCTAAAAGAGGCGCAGGAGGAGTCGGGTATCGACGCCGTCGAGGCCGTCAGCGCCGAGATTTTCGATCTCGACGTGCATCCGATTCCCGCGCGCGGCGACGTGCCGGGGCACCTGCATTACGACATTCGTTTTTTGTGTCGGATCACGGGCGATGCTGAATATGTGGTAAGCGATGAGAGCCACGATCTGGCGTGGGTAACGCCGGATGAGATCGCGACGATGCTGGTGGGCAGGTCGATTACGCGGATGTGCGAGAAATGGGTGGCGTGGATGGAGACGGGACGGTTGGTGACGTCGATGTGAGTTTAAGGGATTCCCGTTATCGAAATACGCGCTTAGGGGATTGCCGTTTTGGATATGGGTGATTAGGCCTCGGCCATTGGCCGGGGGCTAAGTGTTGCTGATTCCCCACCCTTTGCTGGCGCAAAGGATGGGGCACCCAGCCACCATGTATACATACGCCCTTCGCAAGCGTGAAGGTTGGCATCCGTTGAAGAAGGGCGGCGATTCCAATTTTGAAATAATTCCTAGCCGCGTCGCAATCCTTGTCAAAGATGGCCGGAACCCGCTCGGCATTGTCGCCGTTTACTTTGGGGGCTAGCATGCCGCTGGCGTATTTGGCGGTTGAATCGGGAGGTTGGCGGTTGTGGTTTGACGCCCGATTTTGGTTGCTGCGAGAAGCGAACGTCGCTGGTGGCAACCCTCACCCCAGCCCTCTCCCTGCGAGGGAGAGGGAGTAAGGCGGCATGCCGTGATGAAAATTAGTGCGCCGCGACGTAGAGCCTAAGTTAACGACAAGTCGGCGCGGACCGCTTCCTGACGGATGCGGCTCTGAGGGCCTAAGCGGAATTCGATGAGCGATTCACTTTACGAAGAACGGTTACGCAAGCTGCAAGAGCTTGCCGAGATGGGGCACGATCCTTACGGCTGGCGTTTTCCCGATGTCGTCGCGAACGACGCGATTCGGGAGCAGGCCGAAGCTGCCAACATTGAGGCGGGCGAAAAGAAAGATGATCTGAAGGTGCGTGCGGCGGGTCGCATCGTGCTGCGGCGCGTGATGGGGTCGTTGGCGTTTCTAACGATTCGCGATTCGACCGGCGATATGCAGATTGGTTTATCCAAGCGCGACGTCGGTAGTGACGGCTGGCAGGTTATCAAGCGGCTCGACTTGGGCGATATCGCCGGATTTGATGGCGTCGTGGGGCGCACCAAGACCAACGAAATCACGGTCTGGTCGGATTCGATCACGGTGTTGTGCAAGTGCTTGCATCAGCCGCCGGAAAAGTATCACGGACTGACCGACGTCGATCAGCGCTATCGCCAGCGCTACGTCGATCTGTTCACCAATGCCGAGGTCATGCAGACCTTCCGGCAACGGTCGCAGATTATCGACGCCCTGCGTCAAGTGATGCGCGATCGCGGCTTTATGGAAGTCGAAACGCCGATGCTGCAGCCGATCTACGGTGGTGCGGCAGCGCGACCTTTCACCACGCATCACAACACGCTCGATATGGACTTATTCCTGCGCATCAGCCCCGAGTTGTATCTCAAGCGGCTGTTGGTTGGCGGTATGGAGCGCGTGTTTGAGATTAATCGCAATTTCCGCAACGAAGGCATCAGCCCGCGGCACAATCCCGAATTCACGATGATGGAGTGCTATCAGGCGTATGGCGATCTGAGCGACATGATGGATATCGTCGAGGCGATGTTCAGTGCGTCGATCGAGTCCATCGGCGGCGGCACCAAGCGCACATTTAAAGACATCGAAATTGATTTCTCCACGCCGTGGGCGCGCAGGACGTACACCGAGTTGCTCAAAGAGCATGCAGGCGTCGACTTGGCAGACAACAATGCCGTGCGGGCAAAGGCCAAAGAATTCGGCATCGACATACCCAAGGCCGATGATGCCGTCGTGGCGAACAAGTTGTTTGAAGAGACCGTAGAAGACAAGTTGATTCAACCGACGTTCGTGACGGAGTATCCGGCGGCGATTTGTCCGCTGACGCGACGCAAGAAGGACGATCCGTCGTTGGCGCTGCGGTTTGAAGCATTCGTTGCCGGTATGGAAATGGGTAATGCCTATACCGAGCTGAACGATCCGGCGATTCAAAAGGAAAACTTCGAGGCACAGGTAACGGGCGAAGGCGATGAGACGATGCGCGTGACGGATGAAGATTTCATCAACGCGTTGGAATACGGCATGCCGCCGGCGGGTGGTTTGGGCGTCGGCATCGACCGCATGGTGATGCTGCTGACCAATTCGCCGAGCATTCGCGACGTGATTTTGTTCCCGCTGCAACGGCCGCAAAACAAGGATTAGTGAGTGGACTTCATTTTTTACCAAGTATTTAAAGCACTCTACTGGTTGATATTCTACCAGATTTTCGGTGTGGCTGCTGGTCCTGTTGTTATAGCGATTGGTGTCCTAACTTGGGTATTTGCGACACGGAATCCCGAGAAGCGAAAGCGTCGCTTTGCCATCTTTTCACCAATAACGATTCCTGCATATCTGATATTTCTGATTTTCACGAATCTGCTCGCGGGTGCCTATTACATCGTCGTCGAATCGTCGTTGGCGAAGTTGATGGGCAAGCCGCTGGAGTTATCGCCGCGGCAGTTTTGGCTGTTGGCGTTTCCGGTTTTGCTCTTGGCGCCGATCGCGCTCGTGGTGCATCTCATCATCGGGCTCGGTCGCGGCATCATCGGATATCTGGCGTGGGTCGGTCGCTGGCAAACGGGCGGACGGCAACCGGCATTGATGGTTGCGTTTGGCGCGTTATGGAATATCGCGGCGCTGTGGGTCACGCTGACGTGTTTGGATGCGGCGCTGGGGTTGGAATGGGTCGGCAAGCCGATCGTGCAGGAGAATCGCGATGCATACGTGCGATTCGAGCAGCGTTTCCTACCGCTGGGCGAGATGCCGCCGGAGTTTCAAACGCGTCGCAAGGAATTGATTCAACGCCTCGCGGATGAAGGGTACGACGATGCGTGGCTGAAGGCGCGCGAGTCGGCGCGGCTGCTCGAAGATACCGAGGCGTTTAGTTACGACGATCGGCGTTTGTTTATTGACTTGGCGACGTTGCGGAATGATGACGCTTCGTTTCGTCGATTGCCGCCAACGTATCGACATTACATTGCAGACGTGCCGTGGCTTTTTACGCCGGCGGAACTGTCAAACACTGAAGATGGTCAGGATCGCAGCCTGTTTCTCAAGGGGCCGCTGCTGTTTTGTTGGCTGCTGTTGATCTGCTGGCCGGGCACATTGCGTGTGTTGCGTTGGAAGTGGCTCAGTTCGCTGTTTTTCCTGCTGCGCATCGGCGTTGTGGTCGTTTCGATCTACTACCTCGTGTCGTGGCAGCCGACGACGCATATCGATTTCTTCAACTTCGGCGCGCACGAAGAAAACAACTTCATCGTGCCCAATGCGCCCAATTGGCTTTTCAAGATTGGCTCGCCGCTGCTGTGGGGCAACGATCCGTTCATTCATGAAGCGTGGGTGCGACCGCACTGGGCGATTACCAATGCCGCGCTGTGGTTGGTGATTCTGGGCATTGCCACGTTTACGTTTTGGATGGGCGCGCGGCTGGCACCCTTCGTCGGTTGGCCGCGGTATTACATTGCTTTCCTCGCGTCGCGATTGTTGCAGCGAAAGCGCATCGCGTTCTTTAGCGTGGGGGCGGTGACGCTGTGCGTGGCGATGATGATCATCGTCAAGAGCGTGATGGGCGGCTTTGTCGATAGCATCCGCGAGCGAGCGCACGGGTTGTTGGGCGATTTCGTTGTTGATGGGGCGTTGTCGGGCTTCCCGTACTACGAAGAGTTCATCGTCGAATTGAAGTCGCTTACGGACGAACGGACCGGCAAACCGTTGGTGGCCGAAGCGACGCCGCTGATTCATAGCTACGGGCTGATTCAATTTCCAGTCTCGAAAGAAACGCGCGCCGTGGCCATTCGCGGTATCAAGCTGGACGAATACCGGAAGGTGAATGAGTTCGGCACGGATTTGTTCTACGACAATCGTTACGGTAATACGTCGCTCGCCGACAAACGCGGGCGGCCCGTCTATGGGCTTAGCGAAAACGGCAAGGTCGTATTGCCCGGCAAGATGGACGAACATTTCGAGCAGACGTATCTCTCGTCGTTAACGGAAGAGAAACGCGACGAAACGCAACGGCGGTTTGCACGGTCCGAACGCGAGATGTACTTCCCCGGTCCGGGCGTGTTCGATGTTTCGACGGCAACGGATCTAAAGCCGGGTTACGAAGGTAAGGAGTATCCCGGCGTGATCATCGGTCGCGACGTGATCTTGCGGCGCTTGGCGTCGGGTGAATATGCGCGCAACAGTAAGAACGCTTATTTCATTGGCGAACCGTGCTTTATCACGCTGCTACCGTTAACGCGCGGCGGCGATGTATTGAACGAACCGCCGCCGAAGCCGTTGTTTCGGTACGTCGATGATGTGCGGACGGGCATTCACAACATCGACAGCAAGACGGTCTATATCGACTTCGCGATTGCGCAAGAGCTGTTGCAGATGGGCGCGCAGCAGCGCGTCGATGACACGATGAGCAGCCCGCGATGCAGCCAGATACAGATTAAGCTGACGGATGGTTTCGGCGAAACGCGCGAGGACTTGGCGCGGTTGAAGCCGATCATCATGGAGGCTTTTGCGCGGGTGGCGCGGCGCGTGCCTGCCGATGAGATCGAATATCGCCAGCTCGATAACGTCGATATCAGCACGTGGGAAGAGATGCAGCGCTCGTTTATTTCGGCGATTCAGAAGGAAGAGGGGTTGGTACTGATCATGTTCGGCGTGATCAGCGTGGTGGCGATCTTTCTGATCTTGTGCATCTTCTACATGATCGTGCAGGAGAAAACGCGCGACGTGGGCATATTGAAAAGCGTGGGTGGTAGTGCCGAAGGCATCACCGCGATTTTCCTCGTGTATGGCGCGGCGATCGGATTGGTGGGTAGCATCTTCGGCACGATTCTCGGCACCAATTTTGTGACGCATATCAATGACGTGCAGTCGTTCCTGGCGCAGATCGATCCCGGCCTGCGCGTGTGGAGCCCCGAGACGTATTCGTTCGATCAAATCCCCAGCACATGGAAATGGTTCGACGTATGGCGCATTTGCCTGGGGGCGATTATGGCGTCGGTGATCGGTGCGGCGGTGCCCGCGATAAAGGCCGGACGCACTTGGCCGGTGGAGTCGCTGCGCTATGAGTAACACGATGACCAGTTCGGCGACGGTCGTGCGCGGCGACGGCTTGTTTAAGGAATACTACCTCGGCCGCACCGAGCTGCCGGTGCTCAAGGGCGTGACGGTCTCGATTCGTGCCGGCGAGTTGGTCGCGATCACGGGGGCGAGCGGTAGCGGCAAGAGCACGCTGCTACACGTGTTGAGCGGGCTCGATGTGCCGCAGCGCGGGCAGGTGTTTGTCGACGACGCGCCGATCTTCGAGCCCGAAGGCCAACGCATGATCCCGCGACCTGAAGCGGTGCAACAGGCGATTGCGCAATCGTCTCAACCTGCGCGGACGTCGGATAAGAAAGGCAGCGGCGACCCTGCGTTCGAAGCACGACGCAACGAGCTACGCAACAAGCGCTTCGGCTTCGTGTTTCAGTTTTATCACTTGCTGCCCGAGTTCGATGTGTTGGAAAACGTGATGATGCCGCGGCTCGTCGGTGCGACGACCAGCGCATGGATGGCGGTGCGGTCATCCGCTGCCGGTCGGGCACGAGCGCTGTTGGAACGCGTGGGGTTGAAAGAGCGAATGCGGCATCGACCGAACGAACTTTCGGGTGGCGAGCGCCAGCGCGTGTCGATCGCGCGGGCTCTGATGAATCAGCCGACGTTGCTGTTTGCCGATGAGCCGACGGGCAATCTCGACGGTAAGACCGGTCGATCGATTTTTGATTTGCTCAAAGAATTAAATGGGGATGGTCAAACGATTGTGATGGTCACGCACGATCGCGATTTAGCCGCCGAGGCAGGGCGGATCGTTCATTTGGTCGATGGCCGGGTTGAATCGGATCGTTGAGTTCTAAAAGAATCTGTTCCGGCGAAGTAGGCATTTTGGGTGGTCGCGAGTTCTTTACCAGCTGGGAAGTGGAAAATGGCCAGTCCTTAGTGTCTTTCGCTCGTTCGAAGATCACTTAGTAAAGCAACCCTCCCCTAACCCCTCCCTGCAAGGGAGGGGGATTTGTTGATTAGTCCCTAATCCCGATTCCGCCGTCGACATCGTCGTTCGCGTCCGTCGGAACGACGCGCGCGACTTTCATCGATTCGATTGCGATAGCGTCGATACCAGCGATGATTGCGTCGATCGTTGCTGTAGTCGCGCGACCAACCGCGGCAGCGGCGGGCGGGTGGCAAATCGTCGACCTCGTCGGATTCGTCCTCATCATCCTCGACCACTTCGTCATCGTCCGTTTGTGGCATCGAAATATTGATGGTTTGATTAGGCTGATTCCGCTCGATCAACACGACCGACAACGAATCGATTTCGAAGATGTCGGACCAGAACTCACCCGTTTCGGGGTTAAACGGCGTAATGCTGATCGATTGCAACCCGGCTCGTGAAGTGAAGCCGACAAAGCCTTCCATTTGGTAGCCGTTGATACGGTCGGCACTGCTCTCTAACACGGTTTCGACCGTACGCCCTCGGCGGTTGGTCGCCTGAATAAAGTAGGCCGAATCGCGAGCGCTGCCGTCGTCGAAGATCCAAAAGCTTACGCCCCCGACTTGTGCGGAATCCGACGAGATCGAGATCGTGGCGGTAGTCGATCCCATCACCAGTGCCTGATAGTCGACGGCATTGGGATAGGCGAAGTAAACGGTCGATCGAAACACATACGGCATGCCATCGACCCCATCGGTATCGATCGTCATGGAGACATCGCCGTCCATGTACGTGATCTCCGGCACGGTTGCGCCGGGCGGAAAGAAGGTGGCGTCGTCGAAGTCTTCGGTCACGATCGAGTGGAGCCACGGCATCGAGTTGACGTCTTCTTCAAACGTGCGACCGGGAGCGGCTGGTGCGCCGTTGGGTTGCACGTAGGCCTTTAGGTGACCTTGCGCGATGCCAATACTTGGGAATAGCAAAGAGATACAGATGGCAAAAATGAGATTCAGATTGTGCGCGCGGTTCATGGCAATCACTTCCTTCCGACAATTCAGTTAGGTTATTGAGTTGTCTAAATGGAATGTGATCCGCCAGAAGGCCAGAGCGCTCGGATGTGCTGTGGCGGCAAAACGGCAGGCGGCTCAGAGCCTTACCCACATCGTCCCGTTTTACCAAATTAAGCATACAATTCGAATCGCTGTCGATGACGGATTGGCTTGCTGATACCGGACGCGTGGGTGGACTGGCCATTGGTTTGACAGGCTCGGGCGGCGGACTAGGCTTCGGATAAGATGATAGCTCGGGCACGAAATCGGTTATTGGAAATGGGTCGTCAGGGCGCCGGTATGAACGCAGGGCCATTTGAGCGCGGGAATTCGTCAGAATGAATCATGAGCCACCTCTCATATTGGCGATGGCAAACTTCTCGCCCATGCTGATTGCGGTGTTGCTCGCGTGGATCGTCTGCGTCACGATTCACGAATTCAGCCATGCGCTGGTCGCATATTTTGGCGGCGATAAGTCGATGCGCGAGCGCGGATATCTGTCGCTCGACCCGACGAAATTCATCGACCCGGTGATGAGTTTGCTGATTCCCGCGATCGTCCTGCTGATGGGCGGATTTCCGTTGCCCGGGGCGTCGGTGCCGGTGGATCGGTCACTGTTGCGAAACGAAAAGTGGGAGAAGCTCGTCAGCGCCGCGGGCCCGGCCAGTAACTTCATATTGTTCTTGTTGTTTGCAGCGATTTTGCATCCGGCGTTTTCGCTGACCAATGGTGTCGCCAGCGAACAGCCGAATTGGATTTTGTTCATCGGCGCGATGGCCTATTTGAACCTGTTTTCCGTATTCTTGAATTTAATTCCCATTCCGCCGCTGGATGGGTTTGGCATTATCGAGCATCAGTTCGACCTGCATACGCGCGAGGTGATGTATCGCAATAGCTATTTCTTTCTGGGCGGGCTGTTTCTGGCGCTGTGGGTGTTCGATTGGCCTTTTATTGCGATCAATTACATGATGGATACGGTGATGTCGGCCCTTGGCTTTGATTTTAGTTTCTTTATCGACTGCTTTATAATCGTAATGACGGGAACGATTTGACGAAACGAGACCTCCTGATTTGTAACGCCCTAGGCGTGGAGTAACCGCGCCAACGGGCAACAGAATCCATCATGAATAAACGCGTACTTAGTGGTGTTCAGCCGTCCGGCAAGTTGCATCTCGGCAATTACTTCGGTGCCATGTCGCAACACATCGGCGGCCAGTCGGATTACGAAAGTTATATCTTCATCGCGAATTATCACGCGCTGACGACGATCAATGACGCCGAATATCTGCGCCAGCTCACGATCGATGTGGCGCTCGATTATTTGGCGTTGGGCCTCGATCCACAGCAGGCGTGCCTATATCGGCAGAGCGATGTGCCGGAAGTCACCGAGCTGTCGTGGATTTTGTCGACCGTCACCGGCAAGGGGCTGATGGATCGTGCCGTGAGCTATAAAGACAAGGTCGCCAAGGGTTTGGTCCCGAACATGGGGCTATACACCTACCCGATCTTGCAAGCGGCCGACATTTTGATTGTGCGTAGTCACCTAGTACCGGTCGGTAAGGATCAGGTGCAACATATCGAAATGACGGCGGATATGGCGGGATACTTTCACACGACTTACAAGTGTGACGTCTTCACCATCCCCGAAGCGATGTTAAACGAAGCAGCCGTGGTGCCCGGGCTCGATGGCGAGAAGATGAGCAAGAGCTACGGAAACACGATCGACCTCTTCGATACGCCCAAACAAACCAAGAAGCGCATCATGTCGATCAAGACGGATTCAACACCGGTTGAAGATCCGAAGAATCCGGACACGTGTAATGTCTTTGCGTTACTGCGCCTGTTTGCCGAGCCGACAGAGGTGGCAGAATGGCGCGAGCGTTACAAGGCTGGTGGCATGGGCTATGGCGATGCCAAAAAGCGCGTGCACGAACTCTTTGAAGAGCGATTTGCGGCGGCACGCGATAAGCGGGCGGAGTTGGCCAACGATCCAGATACGGTCGAAGACATCTTGCAGGCCGGCGGCAAACGAGCGCGGGCCATTGCACTACCGTTGATGGAAGATGTTCGCAAAGCGTGTGGGATCGTGACGGGGCGGTAGTTGGGTATGTCGCAGATGCGAGAGATTGCGCGTCGGTGGCTGGATCTATGTTAGCGTCGTCGCGCTTTGGGGCATGGCGGTCGTAACGATCAGTTCGACCAGATTCTTCGGGTTGATCGGCTTGGTCGCATAGTCAGTGCATCCCACGTTTAAACACTTTTCGCGATCGCCTGCCATCGCATGAGCGGTAAGTGCAATGATCGGGGTTTGGAAGCCCATATCACGAAGCACACGCGTTGCCGTATAGCCGTCCATCACCGGCATTTGCATGTCCATCAATACTAAGTTGAATGGATTGTCGATCGCCAGCGCTTTCTGGAACGCTTCAACGGCCAGTTGACCGTTGTCAGCAGTGGTCACCTCTGCGCCTTGCTTGGCCAGAATGTGTTTGATTAAGCGCTGATTGTCGATACCGTCTTCGACTAGCAAGACTGCCAAATTAGAGAGCGGCTTATTGTCTGGGCTTAGCGCCGGAGAATGTTGTTTTCTTGTGGCGTGCGATTCGGTGCAGCGGACTTCGACGAACTCGGTGGTACTGGTCACTGGACATGGCAGGCGCAATCGAAAGTGCGAACCCATGCCCCGCTTGGTACTAACCAACTCCACATCGCCTTCCAACAGGCGAGCGAATCTGCGGCTGATCGTTAATCCGAGCCCGGCACCTCCAAACTCGCGCGTAACGGAGCCGTCAACTTGTGAAAACGGCTCAAAGATATGGTCGCCGGCATTAGATGGCATTCCCACACCATTATCGATGACGTCGATCTGTAGGAAGTTTTCGGGAGCCGGATTGAACGACGCCTGCACGCGAACCCAACCTTGTGCTGTAAACTTAATGGCGTTACCGATCAGGTTGTTCATGATCTGACGGACGCGCAACATGTCGGTCGAAATAGTTCTGGGAATGCTCGTACGGGTATAAAAGGTGAGGTCGATGTCTTTTCGTTGGGCTTGGATGGCAAAAACCTTGGTGATATCCGACAGGAATGGCGCGATCTCAAATTCACCCGACATCAGATGAACGGTACCCATTTCGACCTTGGCCAAGTCGAGCACATCGTTGACGATATAAAGTAGTTGCGTGCCGTTGCGATGGATGATATCGAGCGTTTCTCGTTGGTCGTCATTTGCCGATTCGTTTAGGACGTCGGTAAAGCCGAGGATGGCGGTGAGCGGAGTGCGCAGTTCGTGACTCATGTTTGCCAAGAAGTCGCTCTTGGCTTGATTGGCGGCTTCGGCTTTTTCGCAACTGTATTCCAGTTGCAGCATTGCGACGCGCAATTCGTCGTTGAGGATTTGTTGCTGCACAATGGAGCGGCGCGCCGCGTCGAGCACGAAATTGACCAGCATCTGCAGTTTTTCGATCGATGGGTCCGAGGAGGGCACTTTGACGCGAAAATCGAATTTCCCATCGACGGCCGCGCACAACTGATCCGCAACGGATTCGATCGCAGTCCGAAGTGAGTCACTCGATTTTTCAGGTGTGCGGTCGCCCATCTTCGATAGTAATCTCAGTTCCAGATGACGTGGATTTCGCAAGCGTCATCGCCGCTGTTTTGGCAACTGATGTGTTGGATCTCGGCGGATTCGTTGTAGTGCGCGAGTACGAGCTTAGCGAGTTCAACGTAGACGCCGCAAAGTTTGTTGGGCGATCGATAGTGAACGATCAGGCGATCTTCGCGCTCTTCCAAACGAAACTTGTCTCGAATAACGGGCCGCGCTTCCGGATCGGAGACGCCCGTGGCGAAACCGTTATGGATGCTTGGCTGACGTTTGAGGAAATCGCGGGCGCTCTTGGAAATTGCAAACCACGTCGGCCAGCGTTCCTTACTGTCTTCGTAGAAGGCCTTCGCAAACGCGACTTCGGCCTGTTGCTGAGTAAGGCCAAGTTGCTCGCACGCGGTCGAGAGAACTTTGCGAAACTCCGCGTCGTCGTAGTTTTCATCGATGCGGAATTCCGCATCGGTCGCGACGCCCGCAGCCGCGCGAATTTTTCGAGTCGTTTCATGGCCGGCCAGTTGGTCGACCATATAGAATAGAATGGTGTGAATGAGCCCAACCATTTCAGTCTCCCGTAGGTGCGAAAACGGCACCGACTTGGCGTTGAGAGCACCTTATGAGTCGAATGACCCACGCCCGAATCGGGCGTTGAAGAAGTAGAAAAGTGCTGCCAAATAGAATCGGGTCAATACCGGTACGGGTTGATCAATTCGGGGAGGCGTCGATGTTATGGACGGTGAAATTCAGCGGCGCCGCCGGCCCCTCGCGTGTTGCTAGTGCGACCGGTAAAATGGAGGGCGATGGATGATTATCGCGTAAAAACCGACTCGTATTCGGGGCCGCTGGGCCTTTTGTTGTACCTCATCCGCCGCGATGAGATCGATATCTACGACATTCCAGTCGCAGAAGTCGCCCGGCAATACGTCTTATATGTCGAAATGTTGCAAGACATCGACCCGAACGTCGCGGGTGAGTTCCTGATCATGGTGACGGTGTTGATGGAGCTGAAATCGAAAATGCTCCTACCGCGGCCTGAGATGGAAGATGAGGAAGAGGAAGATTTCGGCGATCCGCGGCTCGAGCTGGTTCGGCAACTGCTCGAGTACAAGCGCTTCAAAGATGCGTCGGTGATTCTGTCGGAGCGTGCCGATCATCAGTCGGAAAAGTGGCCGCGTTCCCCGGCGAAGCTCAAGCCCGACGCGCCCAGCGAAGTCGATATCGAAGATGTGCAAATCTGGGATTTGGTCCGCGCCTTTAACAAGGTAATGCAGTCGATCGGCGCCAATGCCGCCACGCACGATGTGGTATTCGATGATACGCCTATTTCTCTGCATGCCGACGACATTCTCGATCGCATCGGTCGCGAAGGCGGCACGATTCGGTTTGATAGAATTTTCGAAGGGCGCCGTCGTCCCGAAATGGTCGGCCTGTTCTTGGCCTTGCTCGAATTGATGCGGCAGCATCGCGTGAGGGTGAAGCAGGAAAATCCGTTCGATCAAATCGATGTCGAGTTACTCTCGTCCGAACCGATTCGCGTCGGTGCCGAGTGGGGCGATGCGTTTGCCGATGCGGTGCTGGGTGACGAAGGCGAGGAGTTGCCGGTCCCGATTTCGGAGTCGACTGAAACAGATGAAGACGATACCGAAGTGGCATCGATGTCGACCACAGACACAGATGAGCCGACCGAAAGCGAGTCGTAGAACGTGAAACCTTCCGATGCGTTAACGAAGTTAGGAATAGCGTTGCCTACACCGCCGTCGCCGGTCGGGTCGTACGTGCCCGGCATTCGCACGGGCGATCTCATTTTGGTGAGTGGTCAAATCCCGTTGGAAGATGGCAAGCTGACGTTGACCGGTAAGGTCGGTAGCGATGCGACGTTGGAAGCGGCGCAGCAAGCGGCACGACGGTGCGTCTTGGCGGGGTTGGCTATCGCAGCAGGCCACGCGGGCGGCATCGATAATATTGAGCAAGTCGTGCGAGTCGGAGTGTTCGTGAACAGCGCGCCGGGCTTTACCGATCAGCCCAAAGTCGCCAACGGCGCCAGCGATGTGTTGGTGGAAATCTTCGGCGATGCGGGCCGACACGTGCGGGCAGCCGTGGGTGTAAACGAATTGCCACTTGATGCTGCCGTTGAAGTCGAGTTAATGGTTCGCGCGCGAGCGTGATTGACCATATCCCACGATCGCATCAGCGGCATTGTCCATCTCAGTTGCTCGTTTAACCCAATGAAATCGACACGCAAGATCGATTGCACGGGCACGTAGTGCTTCAGTTCGGTCAGGTTGCGCGATCCACAGTGATGCCAATTGTCTTAGCCTTGATACCAAATCCTCAACGGAGCCATCATAGATAGTGGCTTCGCTGAGCAGCGAATCAGGTTGCAGAATCTCCGGATAAGCCAATCTATTGGGAAGCAGCGGGATGCACCCCGCGTTCATCGCTTCGACAGTAGAGATGCCGAAAAATTCGTGTCTAGCCGTCGAAACGAAACAATCGGAAGCTGCCAATACATCGAAGTATTTCGCACGGGGCAGAAATCCCCAGTGCCGAATATTGTCTTTAAATATTCGCTTTGATTCGTCAAAGCACGACGGCGTTTTTTCGAACTGTTGCCCTAATACGCTGAGTTGAAATTGCACCTCCGCTGCATTTAACTGGCGCAAGGCATCGAAAAAGTCCTCTGGGTTCTTGTCATGTTCCCAGCGTGCAGCCCAACAGATGTGAAAATCGCTCGCATTGCTATCCGCTCTTTTTGTTCGAGTGTTTATTGAGTCAATTCCAGGGTACTGCACGCTTGCTGCTTCGCGTGCCCGTTGAAGCGCGTTAATTGGCGCATAGTCGGGCATGCGGCGCAAGAATGCTTCGGCCGCATCGAAGAAATCGTCGCGATGAAACTCGGAGTTAAACCAAACCGCGTCGGCCGCGAGGGCGCTTTGGATATTGGTGTACGCGAAGTGATGGTCCCGCTCGCGCTCGTCCTGCCACGGATACGTCAACTGGTTCTCGTGGAAGTAACATAGAATCGGCACGTCTCGATAAGATGCAGGTAATAAACCGCGCAACGCCGCCACATCCATCATGTCGGTCGTGAATATCAGGTCGACCGGGCGCTCGGGCGGCTGCTCGCGAAGCTGCTGCGCAAAGGTGAACGCGCCGTGACGCATGCGCCATTTCCAATGACGGTCGGGCAGCGTCAGGCAGGTCCAATCGTGGCGGTTGCTATTAGCGATCCAGCCATCAAGAAACGCCTTATGCGAGCCACCGTGAAACGGGTTGAGCGCGAGAATGTGCATCGCTGCGTATGATAAGGCCAATGGAAGTTACAACGCGACGTGTCGTCGCAAACGTGATGAGGTAAGCTCAACGTCATGACGGCCGAAGAACGCAATGCACTGTTAACCGCCAGCGACGAGGACTTGCTCAAGGCCTGTGCCGTCGATGCCTACCGTGCGAGCGGGCCGGGCGGGCAGAAACGCAACAAGACCAGCTCGGCAATTAGGCTGCGACATCAGCCCACGGGGTTGATGGTGATCAGCGAAGAAAGCCGCTCGCAACACGAAAACAAGGCGCGGGCGCTTCGTCGATTGCGGTTGACTTGCGCGCTGTCACTACGCGTGCAGGTTGATGATGTGAAGCCAATTGCCGCGCGGGTGGCGGGATACTGCGATCGCAGCGGTCGCTTTCGAATATGCAGCAAGAACAGCGAGTTCGGTTTGTTGGCGGCCGAGATTCTCGACGTCATCGCGGCCTATCGCGGACAATTGCGTGGAACGGCTGAAGCGTTGGGCATTTCGAGCGGGCAGCTGTCGCGGTTTCTGACGGACGAGCCGAAGGTGTTGGCTGCCGTCAATCAGATTCGACAGGAGTACGGGTTGCGCGGGCTGACGGCGAAGCCATAGTGCCCGTGCAGGTGGTTGGTCAGGTTCTTGCAGAGCCCCTGAACGCTTTATCTTTGCCAAGGCGGCAAAAAAAACGTGCGTACCGCAACTGCGATACGCACGTCGTTAGTCATTCAATGGTTGCGATATGCAACGATGAGTTCGGCGATTAGATACCGCCGCCACCGCCACCGCCGCCGCCACCGAGGCCGTCACTTTCGTCCTGCGGTTCTTCGGGCTGCGTACCGCCGGGCGGTCGGGTTCCTTCGGGATCGAAGAATTGACCACCGTTGTTATTGTTGCCACCTTGACATCCTAGTGGAATCGTGCACGTCGGATCTGCACTGAAGTCCGGCGTCGTCAACAACGGAAACAGCACGTTTAGCTGATCGTTGGGCGTGCAGAATGTCAAAATACCGCCGCAAATCGGCAGCGAGGCAAGTGCGTTAAAACAATTGCCTTGCATGAGGGTGCCGCCTGCAACGCATAGGCTGGCCATCGTTGCAAGCCGTTTCATCTTTCGAGGGTTCTTTTTCATCTATCTATCCTTTTACGAGGCGCCTTTTTTGCGAGCGTCGTTGTAATCCTTTTTGTTCTTATCGACGGATACCGCGATCGACGATTACGGGTCCATGTCGTCGCCGCCGTCACCACCGTCACCTGGGTCGAAATCTGCCTCGACCAGCGTAACTGGGCAGCCGACGAGCAGGTCGTCTTCGTTATTCATCACTTCGCCGAACGGAATGCCGTTGACGGAACCTTGAATGTTCTGCGTGCCGCAGACATTGATCAGGCCGAGGAAAAAGCCATTGTCATCAATGAGGATGCCGCTGCTTGCTACACCGGCGGTGGCAACGCTGTTGAAAATCGTGCACGCCTGCCCAAACTGAAACACCATCGCACCCATCGTCAGGTAGGCTGCGAGCTTGGCGCGTTTCTTGCTCTTCTTCATCACGTAATGTTCCTCCAAACGTCGTCCCAATCGCGGGATGCATAGGTGGGATGGTTAGGCGAGGTCGGCTTTCTGCCGGACGTTTGACTAGTTTATCCGGATGACGGTGGTGCAATCAAGGGTCCGGGCGCGGCGATCGAAAAGATCGCATTCCGCGCCGTCTGTTCCCGGACGCTGGTAATTTAGGCGGGTACCACCGACGAACTAGCACCTTCCGACGCGAGCGTTTCGCGGATTTTTTCCTCGGAAACCGGTGAGATAAGGCCCTTCTCGGTAACAATGCCGGCGATCAGCTCTGCCGGGGTGACGTCAAACGCAGGGTTATAGACCCGCACGCCATCCGGGGCTGTCGGTCGTGCGCCGAAGGCCCGAATTTCGTCGGCTTCCCGCTCCTCAATTGGAATCTCATCGCCCGAGCCAAGGCTCAGGTCGAACGTCGAGCTGGGGGCCGCAATGTAGAACGGAATCCCGTGGGCCTTGGCCAGCAGAGCCACGCCATAAGTTCCGATTTTGTTGGCCGCGTCGCCATTCGCCGCGATCCGGTCCGCACCCGTCACGACGACCTGCACCTTCTTCTCGCGCATCACGACGGCCGCCATGTTGTCACAAATCAGCACGGTATCCACGCCGGATTGCATCAGCTCCCACGTGGTCAGTCGCGCGCCTTGCAGGAGCGGTCGCGTTTCGTCGGCGTAGACGGTGAATTGCTTGCCGTCTTCGTGGGCGGCGTACATTACCGATAGTGCCGTACCGCGTTCGCTGGTGGCCAATGCGCCGGCGTTGCAATGCGTCAGCACACCGCCGCCTTCGGGGATCAGATGCTTGCCCGCATTGCCGATGGCAGCGCACATGGCGGCGTCCTCATCGCGAATGGCGTGGGCTTCGGCCAATAACGCATCGCGCGCGGCGTCGAAATCTAATTCGCCTAACTCCGCCGCTTTGGCGCGCATGCGGTCGAGCGCCCAGAATAAATTGACGGCGGTCGGGCGGCTTGTCGCGAGGTAATCGCAGGCTTTTTCGAGTGTCGCCCGCCAGTTGGTGCCGGCACCTGCTTCGTTCAGCGCGACAATCACACCGTAGGCAGCGGCGACGCCGATCGCCGGTGCGCCGCGAACGGACAGCCGCTTGATCGCATGCCAAACGCTCTCGACCGTATCGCACTGCAAGTGCGTTAGGTCATTGGGTAACTGTGTTTGATCGATTAGTTCGAGGCCGGTGAATTCATTTGAAGATTCCCAGCGCAGTGGGCGTAATGGATGAGCGTTTGTCGACACGGATGGCCTCACAGATGTTCGTGCTAATAGTTGCGGTTAATAGCTAATTCCCAAAGTTAACGGGCGAATGACGGGTCGTGCAAATGACAACCGCCCGTCGGATTGACCGAAACGGGCGGTTGTTGCTTCTCTTTTTAGAAGATTAACGGCTTACTGCAGGAGCAGTTCGACCAGTTTTTTGATGTCGCGACTGTCGCGGAAGCCGTTGATGTCGATGTCGGCCGCAGCTATGTGACACGGTGTGGTGTCGGAGCCCAACAGCACGTTCACGATGGCATTGGCGTCGGCGAGGGTGAGGTCGTCGTCACAGTTTACGTCGCCCAGCAGTTCGATTCCTTCAAATGCTTGGAACGCCTTTGAGAACGCCGCAGGGCCGATCTTGGCACCAATGACACGACCGGGCAGGTCGTCGCACGGCGGGTGAATACCGCCCCAAATGCGCGACAGGCTCGTTTGGTCTGAGGCATCGCGATAGGTGGCCCATTGAAGCGTGATGGTTTCGCTGGGTCCTTCTTCGAAAACGAGAAATTCGTTGACGGGGCAGACAAATTCACCCACTCCGCCCGGGAAGAACGGGCTGCCGGTTAACAGCGTCATCAATTCGGCCGCCGCCCGGCTGTAGGTGCTGTGTCCCGAGACGTAACCTGCAAATGGCGGCGACACAAACGTCGGTCGCTGATAAGGCCACCAGTTTTCAGCGAGAATCCAGCCTGCACCCGCAACATCGGTTTCCGGATCGGTAATGAAATCGGGGCCGCGCCAAGCTTTAATAGCAATCTTGCCTTCTTCGCCGGCAAGGTGCTCGTGTCGCTCACCCGGCATGGTGCTATCGCTGGTGACGACTTCGATATAACCCGGATGAAGCGTGATGCCGCGACCGTTGGGGTTGTAGGAGGGTTCGTTCGGGTGGCTCGACTGGCCTTGATCGGCCATATAGCGAATGGCGGAGACGGGTCGCAAGTAGTCGTACCAGCCCTTGATACCCCAAGCTGAAATCGCACAGTCGTGCATCGCGCCGCCGAGGGCGAGGTAGGCCTTTACATCCCATTCGAGTTCGCTAAGCACCGGACCCTGGCCCATGAAGCGTCGTTGAAATTGCGGGTGATCGAACACGCCGTTGGCAATGGTAAACCAGTGGCCGGGTGGCGTTTCGGAATCGGGGCCGTCCGCCCAGAACTCGGCGAGAATGCGGGCGTAGTCGCCGCGGCGCACGATATTCGGTGGATACGGCTGGCCGGTCGCGGGGTTGACCGCGTGGCCGATACTCGCATCGCCACCGTTGAAGAAGTCGTAGTACTGTTCGTAATCATCGGGATCTGGCAGGCCGGTGTTGCCGAGGCTGGCCGGTGAGATATCGATTTCGGTTGGGTCGGTAGCGTCGAGATGCCCGCTCCAAATGGCGACCATTTCAAAGCCCGATTTGTAGTAATCTTCGTTGGCGCCGCCTAGGAGCGGGGGCGGGCCCGGATCGTGATAGACCCACCAATCGAAGTTATCGCGTTGGTAAACGGTCAGCACATCTTCGTTGAGTGCAAAGGGCGTGACGATGCCCCACTCGGGGCTAAGGAACGGTGCCGTGCCGCCAGGAATCGGGTTGCCCGATTGATCGATGGCGAAGTCCAACGCAATCGGCTGCCAACGGTTGAAGTCGATGATGTCCGGATTGCCGGGAAAATCCGGCAGGATAGGCGGATTGACCGGTTGATAGACGAGGTTGGCGTATCCGGCAAACTCGTTTGAATTATCGGTGAAGCCGAAGGCAAGTACCTGTGCCGCGATTCGGTTGCCGAAAGCCCGGGGCGTGTCGCCGACGGTGCCTTCGTAATCGGGGTCGTAACCGAGGTCGGTCATTAGAGCGTCGAGCGCGGGCATGGTTTGATCGGCACCTGGCGAGGAAGCGAAGCGCGCTTTGAGTATGCGGAAGGCCGCGTAGCTGATGGCCTCTTCGCGTGCGGGTTGCTCGAAGAACGTAAACGGGCGTTCGTTGGTGATAAACGTCGCGGCTTTGTTGTCGTAAGCCGCCCAAGCGTCGTACATGGCGAGCGAAACGTGGTAAAGGTTTCGCGCGTGGACGGTTGGCCGGGCAAAGTCATTGCGGATGGCCTCTAGTAGTTGCTCGTTCCAAAGGCGCGCGACCGACTCGGCCTGTGCGGGTTTGAACGTCGACAAAGCGGCTATACTCACCAAGGCAGCGATGATGAGTCGCGCGGCGAACGCGTTATGAATTCCGGTGACATGTTGACGTTGCGACATGGTAAATCGCTCTCCCCACAAGCTTAGATGCGAACTGTGTTGACCGAGGTGTCGGCATTGCAAGTATCCATGCCGGCGGGACGTGGCGAACGCCACCAATAATCTCATCATACCGATGGGACGAACTGAATCCAAGATCGTTGGAATCGCAAGCGATAATAGGATTTGGGCATATTCGTCCCAGTAACGTGCTTCGTTTTCCAATTCCGGCTTGGGGCCGCAGGGCAGGCACGGCATTGCGACCTAGTATTCGGACGAAAACCTGCCGGAGGGCGTGATATGGGCATAAAGGGCGGTAATCCAACCTCTTTGGAGTGGTCTCGATTATTGCTTCGGCACTTGGGCGTGGGTACAATCGAATGAAATTCGGTCGGATGGTCCGTTGGGGGGATGATCGAATTTTCCCGCCCGGGAGTGATCGCACTTCCACTTTTGGGATGACTGTCATCACGAGGGGTTAAGGAAGCAATTGCCGACGCTACTTGCTGTTGGTCCTGCCTCGCTTTTGCGGTTCGTTTGTCGCCGACGCGACCATAACGACACTGTGAGGAGTTTGTCTATTATGAAATTTCGTTTGCAAACGGTTGTTGCCACCGGTCTCTGTCTCGCTGCGCTGGCTGCATTCGCGGTCGCGTGTGGCTCGGGCTCGATAAGTCCGTTCCTCGCGGCGCAGTTCAATCAAGGCATCGTCGATGCCCAGCAGAATCTCGGCGCTCCGCCGGTGATCAATCCGCCCACCGATGACGACGAAGAAGACACGGACGTCTTAGGATCGGTCTGCGATTTGCCGGAATCGTCGCGCACGATCGAAGTGACGATTCAGAATCTCGCCGATCAGTCGGTCGACTTTTCGTTGACGTTCGTGGTTTCGGCTGGTCCTGGCGGGTTCGTCTGCGATGCCGAGTTGCAAGACTACCTTGATGCCGGCTATAGCGACGCGATTGTTCCCGGATCGGGCGACTCGGCCGATATCGGTTGTCAGTCGGCTACGCTGAATAGCGGCACCCGAATTCTCACGATGGAGTTCGGTGAAAATCAAGGTGCGGCTGCCCGCATTCCGGCGAACAACGATCCGAACATTATGTTCCCTAACGTGGCATTGCCAAGCCGAATGCTGACGCGTCAGGACAATGGCTCGACTGAAATTCCGTTGCCTGAATTGATTGTCGTCGGCACCAATAGCCCGAATTTCGTGTGCACCGGTAACGATCTTTGCACGCAGCGCGGATTCGTTTACGTCACTGCCGGCGGTATTCCGGTTGGCTTGGCGGCGGAAGCCTCGCGTATTCAGGGAACCGTGTGTGCCGAAAACTTCGGTTCGGCGCCGCAGTTCTTGTTGGACAAGACCTTGGATGACACCACGCAGCCTTTCCAATTTGGTCGCGGTGGAAGCATCGTTTTTGGCGTGCTGGATCGCGAAGACGATCCGATTAATAGCCAGCGAAATCAGACGGTTTGGCTCGTGATCGACGGTAACGCACAGACCGTTCAGACGCCGGACTTTTAATCGATTGGGCTCGCATTGCCGCTGAAGGGCGGCGGTGCTGGACAGTTGTCACCCGCTAATATGTTGGCGTAGCAGGCACCCAGAAACCCGGATTGAAAGTGTCCCTCAATGGTTAACCAAAGCACAAATGCGACGAGATCGGTCGCGGCTTCAATCTGTTTTTCCGCACTGGCGCTGGCGGGCATGATTGCCGCTGGTCTCGTAGGTTGCGGAAGCATTAGTCCGTTCTTAGGAGCGCAATTTAACTCGAACCTCATTAACCCCGTGGGTGGCGGTGGTGGTGGTGGCGGCGGCGGTGGAGGCGGCGGCGTAGGCAACCAAATCAACTGCTACTGCGAACTCTTGGATAACGAACGCGAAATTGATATTCGCGTGTTCAATTGCGATCCTGCTCTTTTCGTCACCTATCGAATTCTGATGGTCGTTTCGGCAGATCGCACGCCGGATGCCAATCTTAATATCGACGACGTGCCCTGCACGGATTTGGACGGCGACAACTTGGCGGACTGCGTAACGCCGCGAAATACGCAAAACGATCGTGGCCGACTACCCGGATTCTTGCCGAGCAGCAACGAAGTTTTAAATCGCTACACCAGCCCTGCTGGTGGTTACGAAGTTCTCATTCCCTCCGGTTCACCGATTGGGACGACTGCCACGGTGGGCTGCGTCGAGCTGACGCTCGAGCGTGGCGATCAATTATTGGTTCGCGAATTAGGATCTATCGGTCCGTTCGGGTTCGAGAATCCGATCCCAAATAACCCCGCGTTGGGTGATCCGATGAATCCGAATGAAATCGGATTCGACGATGCGAATTTGAATATTCCAATCCCCGAGTACATTGTTTTTACCACTGACGCAATTCAGTTCGAATGTACTGATGAAACTCAGGAATGCAGTCAGGCGGCGTTCAAATACACGGATATGAACGGGTTCGGGATCGTGGGAGATCCCTTCCCCGATATCGATTCGACCCGAATTCAGGGCACGCGGTGCTTTGAATCCGGTATTGAGAATCCGAGCATTGTGTTGGATCTCACCAGAAACGGCGGCAAGCAGGGCTTTGAATTCTCGCCCGGTGCGACGATCGATTTCGCAGTGCTGATTCGACAGACTGCTGCGGATATCATGCCCGGCCAGCCGTCGGTTGTATGGCGCATGCTCGACGCCCTCGGCGTACAGGTCGATGGTCCGCCCCTCGGTCAGGAAACGTCGGGCTGCTTCCCGCCGCTGTAAGGCGAATCGACCGAGATTCGGATAATTTGGATTGAATGACCGGCACGTCGAGGGATTACCTCGACGTGCCTTTTTTTTGCCCAGATCAAATCCTAGCGCCTTTCGAAACTCGGTAGTCCCCGCTATTTAGAGCGCGCGCAAACCACACGTAGCGCGTTAGGCGCCTGTTAGGGTTGCGCTCTGCGCGGGTTGTTATTACGTTGCCATCAGGCCCGCTGAGCGGGGCCGGATGGGAGCTATGGATGGCAACGCCGTATTCTC